>Ga0081539_10000617_pt1 | contig 72003 bp, 69 predicted proteins | sample TabmetS4T2R2_FD_71023 | JGI IMG/M metagenome (GOLD analysis project Ga0081539, IMG submission 71023) | Tabebuia heterophylla rhizosphere microbial communities from the University of Puerto Rico - S4T2R2 | ecosystem: Host-associated > Plants > Roots > Rhizosphere ...
TAAGGTCCGACCATCCAAGACGCATGCACGCAGCTATTGCAGGCGTAACCCAGAGGAAGACGACCATGACCAGCATTTCCAGACTTTCCGGAATTACGGCCATTGCGCTCGGCGCCGCGCTGTCGATGACGGCGGGCCTGGCATTGGCCGGTGACAAGGTGATCTCGGCGGATCAGATCTCCAAGGCGCTGCAGCCGAAGCCGCTGACGCGCGGCCTGTCGACAGGCGGTGCGCAGGTCGACACCGCGGCGCAGGCCAAGGAAGCGAAATTCGTCAACTCGCTGCGCAACCGCCCGTCGCGGTCGCTCTCGCTCGGCGAGCGTGAGGAAGTCGCCCAGCTCGCGGCAACCAAGCCGAAGATCGATCTCGAGATCCACTTCGACTACAACTCCGCCGACATCAGCAAGAGCTCGGTGCAGGCGGTGCAGGAACTCGGCAAGGCGCTGAGCGATCCGAGCCTGAAGGGCTCGACCTTCGTGGTCGCCGGCCACACCGACGCGATCGGCGGCGAGGAATATAACCAGGGCCTGTCCGAACGCCGCGCCGACACCATCAAGCGCTATCTGACCGAGAAGTACGGCATCAACGGCAGCGACCTCGTGACCGTCGGCTACGGCAAGACCAAGCCGAAGGATCCGAATGCGCCGCTGGATCCGACCAACCGCCGCGTGCAGGTGGTCAACATGGATGTCAGCAAGACCGCCGCGAAGTAACGGCTACCCGCGATCCGCCCGCGATCACCGGCGGGCGGACACCGCAAGGCAAGGACAACGGCCATGAAGACGCGCTCGCTCGGTATCGCCTTTGCAGCCCTGCTCGCTTTTGCACCCGTGCGCGGGTCCGCCGAGGATGCCGCCTCGCCCGCCGCTCCGGCCAACGCCGCCACGCCTGCCGCAGGCCAAAGCGATCGCCCCGCGAGCGTGCCGCGTCCGTCGATCGTGCCGAAGACCGGCGAAGCAACACCCGCCGCAGGGGCTTCCGAGACCACCGCGCGCAAGCCGCGCCGCTATGCGAGGAAGCACCATCGCCGCTACGCTTATTGGGAGCCCTTCCCGCTCTATGTCCCGCACCTGCACCGCCACAGCATATCGTGGCGCCGGCTCGCCTGGTTCAACTGGTACTGATCGCGGGTTAGGTTAGATCCAGCTCTGGAAAATCATCAGGCGCTGATAGGTCTGCATCGACGTTCCCATCGACGACACCGAGATCGGCAACAGCGCGAGGAATCCCGCCGCTGAAGCCGCGACGAACGCCCATAGCGCCCAGCGCGGCGGCGCGCGCTCGCCTTGCGTCAGCACATAGACCAGCGCGAGCGAAGCCACCGTTGCCGACGGCAGATAGTAATAGATGAAGCCGATGGTGCGCGGCAGCGTCGCCCAGGCGATCCACGGCCCGATGTAAAACGCAAGAATCAGGAACGCTTGCGTCCGCCGCGCAACGATGAAATCGCGCGCGCAGATGGCGAGCGCCACCAGCGCCGGCCACAGGATCAGGGGATTGCCGAGGAAGATGATGGCCTGAAACCGGTCATCGGCCATCTTGTCGAACTGATACCAGATCGGCCGCATCAGCAGCGGCCAGGACGGCCATGAGCTCATATAGAGGTGCGACGGATGCTGACCTGAATTTTCCAGGAAAATGCGCCGTTGCGCCTCGACGAAGCCCGGGATCGAAAATCCCGTCACGGGGATATAGGCAACGAAATAGACGACGGCCGGCACGACGACGAAGCAGAGCGCGAAATGATAGTAGCGAAATTCCGGCCAGCGGTCCGGCCGGTACCAGTCTGCTTCGTTCGGCTCGGCAAACTGCGTTCGCCATCCCTGCAGCAGTCGAACGGCGGCGATGATCGCAATCGCAACGCCGAGCGGAAAGAAGCCGCTCCATTTGCTGGCACCCGCAAGGCCAAAGGCGAAACCGGCAAGGCCGAACGCGATTTCGGGCTTCTGCTGGCGGAAGCCATGAATGAAGGCGGCAATGCCGAACAGATCGAAGGTCAGCGCATAGATGTCGAGCATGGCGATGCGCGACTGCACGAACACCATCTGGTTGAGGAAGGTCAGCGCGGCGGCGGCGAGCGCAGCATTTTGCGAGCCGAACAGCGCCAGCGCGCAAAGATAGATCGCGACGATGGCGAGCGCGCCGAACACGGCGCCGGGATATCGCCAGCCGAGCGCATTGTCGCCGAACATCTTGATCGACGCCGCCATGAATTCCTTGGCGAGCGGCGGATGCATCGGGTTGAGCAGCGGCTGATGCGGTCCCTTCTCCAGCAACTGCTTGGCCGCCGGCACATAATGCACTTCGTCGAACGCGATCTTGTCCGGCGTGCTCAATCCGATCATCAGAAGCAGATGCGCGACGACGAATATGGCAGCCGCAATGGCTGCGATCATTGCGATTGGACTATTCGGAACGGGCGCGGACTTGCTCGCGGCGCCCGCGGCACTTTGAGGCAAAACTGTGTCTTTGCTGCGCTCGGCGTCGCGCGCTTTTTCTTTTCGAACCGATTTGCGTCTGGAGGTCACTAATCGACGGGCCGGGAAAGTGTGTGGGGACTTGTGGCAATAATACTACATGGTTGTCCCGCGCAATCCGCTAGAACAAGCGCAGATTGTAGGGTGAGAAATGAATTGGCGTAACTACATTGTTGCTGCGCTGACAATCTGTTTCTCGTCGGACATCGCATCCGCGCAGGCGCCTGCGCGCGTCGGCGAAGCCGCCGTCGTCCAGAACGAAGTGATCCGCGTTTCGGGCGCGGGCGGCACCCAGATCAATGTCGGCGATGCCGTGCTCCGTAACGAGACCGTGCGCACCGGCGCCAACAGCGCCACGCGGCTGGTGATGATCGACAGCACCAATTTGTCGCTCGCCGCCAATTCCTCGATCACGCTCGACCGCACCGTGTTCAACGACGAGCACAGCTACAAGGACGTCGTCATCCGGATGACATCGGGCGCGTTCCGCTTCGTCACCGGCCATTCCGACAAGAACGCCTACAAGATCACCACCGGGCTTGCCACCATCGGCGTCCGCGGGACGACGCTCGACATCCTGGCGCAGCGCGGCCGCAGCGTGGTGGCGCTGCAGGATGGCGCGGCGACCGTCTGCACCACGAACTTCCAGTGCATCCAGCTGACGCAGCCCGGCGACACCGCCATCATCACCTCCACCGGCGGCAAGATCACGATCCAGAAGACCAATAGCCCGCCGTGGACCTTTGCCAGCAATTGCGGTGCTGCGGCCGGGCTGTGCACCACCACCGAATTTGCCGGCACGCCCACGATCACGCCGGCGATGATCGACGATCCCAACGGCATCCTGTGCGGGAAATGACCATGGCAGGCATCTCCCGCACATGGATCGTCTTCGCCACCATGCTGGTGGCGGCGTCGCTGCTTTTCCTGCGCGGTGAATCCGGCGTCGCCTGGGCGCAGTCGGCGCCGACGTCGTGCTCGACCTCCACTTCCGCGTCAACTTCCACGTCCACCTCGACATCGACCTCCACCCCGACACCGACTTCAACGTCAACATCGACGTCGAGCCCCACGCTCAACAGTTTGAATGCTGCGGTGGACACTCCTGGCAGCAACGTGCAGCCAGTCCCCACCAACGACGTCGCGCTGCCGCCCTGCCCGACCGGCGCGGATTCCAGCGGCGCTTCCATCAACGACGTCGCCAAGCAGCGCTTCAACCAGATGATCACCAACCGCGTGCTCGGCACGGTGCTGCTGGGGATCAACGAGCAGATCAACTGCAACGATTGCGTCAGCGCCTTCGGCTCGGCCGGCTCGTTCTCGGCCGGCGTCCACGGCCGCAAGAACATCACCGACAATCTCGCTCTGCTCGCCGGCCTCGCCTATACCCATTACAGCGAAGGCGGCTACAGCGTGACCAGCGCGCCGATCGGCGCGTTTGCGCTGCGCTACGACTTCACGGACTGGGGCTCGTCGCGGCCGTTCTTCGATATCGGCACGATTCTGACGCCCTACGAGAAGGTGCGTTACCGGCGCAGCTACGTCACCAGCCTCGGCGCGGTGACGGTGGACGGCAACACCACCGCGGAGAACTACGCGGTGTACGGCCGCGCCGGCTGGATCAGCCGCCTGTCGCCGCGCGACGAGGTCGCCGCCTCCGTCGAGATCTGGCAGCTCTGGCAGCGGGTGAAGGGCTATACCGACCAGACCGTCGCCTTCAATCCGTTCGACGCCACCTTCAACACCGGCACCGACAAGACCACGCTGGCCAAGATCGGCGGGCAATGGACCCACCTGATCACCAACAGCATCGAGGGCAATATCAACGGCGGCTATGTCCATGCCTTCGGCACGCAATCCGGCGTCGTCGCCGCCGTCACCGGCCAGGGCATGGTGACGCCGACCATCGGCAATCAGGGCTGGTTCGAATATGGCGGCCGGCTCGGCTTCCGCATCAGCAAGGGCTGGATCGCCGACCTCTTTGTCAACGGCACGCTCGGGCCGCAGCCGGTCGGCAACACCATCCACGGCGGCGTGGGGTTGCGGATCAACTACTGAGCGGCCCGTGCTAGTCGCAGCATCCGCGTCGGGGATACTCGACCTGTTCGTCGAAATCCGGCCGGCCCTCGGGCATCAGGTCCATCATATTCCACAGAGGCTCGATCGTACCCTGTTGGCGCGGGTCCTGCCCGGGATCGGCGCCGGCAAACATCATTTCCGACGACCAGAAATGGCGAATGCCTTCCGGCGTCTTCTGGAAGACATGGGTCATCGGTGCGAGCTGCCCGTCCTCGAACAGCGCGTTGAAATCCCGCTTGAACGTTGGGCCGACCGCCGAAAGCACGTCGAGGTTCGTCCAGACGCGTTGGTCCGCAAAGGCCTGCGCGCGCTCAACGGGCGCTTGCGTGACCACGGCGAAATTGAACCCGGCGGCGCGGAAATGGTGCGCCGCGCCGTTTAGCTGATCGAGCAACCCCGTACAGGAGGGGCACGGTGTTTCCTTGCGAGGAAGATCGGCAAAAACACCGGTCGAGGGCTGCGGCCTATCGTCCTGCGCATGGCGCGGGAACATCATGTTGTAGATCAACAGCGACGTCGTTCCCGGCGCGAACAGATCCGACAGGCTCACGCTCTGCCGCTTGCCGTCCGCGCCGATCCGTTCGAACTGATAGTCCTTCTCGAGCAACGGCCCCGGCGGCAGGGCACGTCGCTCGGCAGCGACGGCCTCCATCTGGCGACGGAGCGCGATTTCGGATTGCAGAAGCCTGTCGCGCGCGGCGCGATAGTCGGCGCTCTCGCCTTTGAAGATGATACCCATGACTCCGATCTCCGTGCCTGCCCTCCGTTTGCACGATCAGCCGCATGAAAGGGAACGCCGGCGACTGTTGGCGATCCTAAGCCGCCGACTTCCCTTCATACGCGCGCTTCAAGCCCTCGATATCGAGCTTGACCATGCCAAGCATCGCCTGCATCGCACGCTGCGCGCCGGCCTTGTCGGCGCCGCCAAGATATTTCGGCAGCGCCGACGGTATGATCTGCCAGGCAAGTCCGTAACGGTCCCTGATCCAGCCGCACCGCTCGGCCTTGCCGCCATGCGCCAGGATTGCGTCCCAGAGGCGATCGACCTCGGCCTGATCGGCACAATCGATCATGAACGAGACCGCGTTGGTGTATTCCATGCGCATGCCGCCATTGATTGCCGTGAAGCGCTGACCGGCCAGCGTGAACTGTGCCATGATGACGTTTCCGGCCTTGCCGTGCGGATAACCTGCGGGGCTTCGCTGGACGGTTTCGATCCTGGAATCCGGTAGCAGCGACACGTAGAAATTCGCAGCTTCTTCGGCTTCGTCGGTATACCAGAGACAGGGAGTAATCTTCGACATAGGCAAAACTCCTTCGCGTTTCGATCAGGCGTTCTCGGTGGCGTGCTGAGCGGTGAAGGCCTTGAGATCCATCCAGTTCACGCCCCAGAGGTGGCCGTCGAGATCCTCAAAGCTGCGGCCGTACATGAAGTCGTATTCGTCCTTCGGGCTGGGATCAGCGACACCGCCGGCGGCCTCCGCCTTGTCGACGATCGCGTCTACTTCGCTGCGGCTGTCAGCGGACAGGCAGAGCAGCACCTGGCTGGTCGTCTTGGCGTCCGCGATCTTCTTGGAGGTGAACTGGCCGTATTTCTCGTGGGTCATCAGCATGGCGTAGATGGTATCGGAGAACACCATGCAGGACGCCGTGTCGTCGCAGAATTGCGGGTTCTTCACCGCACCGATCGCCTCATAGAACGCGGTGGCGCGGGCGACATCGGCGACGGGCAGATTGACGAAGATCATCTTGGCCATAGGGGCTCCTTTGCGCGGGTTCCGCCCCAAGGACGCCCGGGCCTGGCGCGATCCGACAAGCCATTCAGATTTATTTTTACCGGTTTTTGGTGCTGCGGCCTCAGGTCGCAATCGGCGCCGGCATCGACAGGAACGCCCGGGTGACGTGCCAGAACAGCTGCCGGTTGATGGCGAGCGCCACCGAATGCGCCGTGCCGGGCAGGATGATGAACTGGCGGTCGCCGTTCGGCAGGCGGTTGTAGAATTCCTGCAGGTCAGCGACGGTCGCGATCCCGTCATACTCGCCGCGCACCAAGAGCACCGGCGCCAGCACCTTCTCCGGATGCACCACCGGCAGGTTGGCGGTCATGTCGAGATAGGTCCCGGTCGGGATTTGGTCGCCAAACTGCATCTCGACGTCGGCGAGCGCTTCGACCGCGGCGACGTCCGACGTGCCCGGCTTGTCGCGCGTTGCGATCGAGCGGATCATCTCGCGGTCGCGCTTGCGCATGTTGTGGCTGCGGTAGTAGTCGACCTGCTCGGCGCGCTTTTTCAAGGTCGGCGAGCCCTCGCCCTTGTAGGTGAAGGCGGCGAACACCAGGCGATCGATGCGATCGGGCGCGGCCATGGCGTAGGCGCCGGCACGCAGCGCACCGGAGGATTCTCCGACGAAGTGATACTTCTTGTGGCCGGTCTCGCGCGCGATCACCTCGACGGCCACCTTCAGATCCTCGACCCCGCTGGCGATATCCGAATTGCCCGAGGTGCGGCCGGACTTGCCGTAATTCTCATGGTCCATGGTCCAGCAATCAAAGCCGTGGCGGGCGAATTCATTCATGACGGAATATTCGCCCTTGCCGGGCACATTGAGGTCGAACACCCGCGAGGTAATCGACGAGCCGTGCACGAAGAAGACCACCGGCAGGGCCGCTTCGCCCGCCTTCGGTGCGCCGAGCCGTTTGCGGAACATCCACAGCGGCACGTCGCCCTTCTTCGTCCAGTACTCGCTGCTCCAGACTTCGCTGCCCTCGCCGCCCGCCGCGCCGTGCGCCGGCGCACTGTCCGCGAGCGCGCCTGCGATCAGGCCGAGGCCGGCACCCTTGATGAGCGTACGGCGCGGAAACGGATGTGCGGGCTCGGTCATGGCTTCATCCCGTTGGTCTTGTTGATTGTTGCGCGAAGTCTAACAGCGCGCCCTGAGGTTTGAAAGAACAGTGCACTGCACCGCAAAACACCATCGCGCGATATCGGGCGGAACGGGCTGACTTCGCCACGGCACAGGTCTAGTCTCCGCCTCGCCCGAACGCGGAACAACCGCGAAGCAAAACAAGGGAGAACAGCCGTGAGCAGCAACCTGACCGACGAAGAACTTGCCGCGCTGATGCCTTCGGAACTCTGCCAGTACCAGACGCCGATCCCGACCCAGATCGTCTCCAGCGACGAGTTCTATCCCGATCCGCAAAACGAGCGGCAGCGCGAGGTCGAGGCGCGCCTGCTCGCGATGGCCGACGAACTCGGCGGCAAGCACGGACAAAGCCGCCGCAAATTCTTCCAGACCGCGGCCGGCATGGCCGCGTCTTTCGTGGCGATGAACGAGGTCTATGGTCCTTTGTTCGAGGTGACGCGTGCGGAAGCCGCGACGCCCGCAATGGCCCAGGAGCGCGCCAGCGCGCTCAAGGACCAGTTCATCATGGACATGCACACGCATTTCCTGCGTGACGACACCCGCATCACGACCTTCGTGGATATGCGCAATGCCGTCGGCAAAGCCGGCTGGAACAAGCAGCTCGCCGAGCGCGAGCAGACCACCGAGGATCTGAAGTTCAACAACTACAAAAAGGAGATTTTTCTCGACAGCGACACCAAGATCGCGCTGATCTCCTCGGCGCCGTCTGACATCGAGCAGGACTGGTTCCTCACCAACGAGCAGATGGCGGACGCGCGCAAGAAGATCAACGACGAGGCCGGCTCGCGCCGCGTGTTCTGCCACGCCATCTTCACGCCGGGCCAGCCGGGCTGGCTCGACAAGCTCGATGCCGCGCTGGCGCTGAAGCCGGAGTCGGCAAAGGGCTACACCATCGGCGACAACACCCACAAGGAGATCAGCCGCTACCCGTGGCGCATGGACGACGAGAAGGTCGCCTATCTCGGCTATGAGAAAATGGTGAAGGCGGGCATCAAGAACGTCTGCATCCACAAGGGTCTGTTCGCGCCGGGCATCGAAAAACGCTATCCGAATTTGCGCGGCTTTGCCGACGTCGCGGACGTCGGCCAGGCGGCCAAGGACTGGCCGCAGCTCAACTTCATCATCTATCACTCGGCCTATCGCCATGTCGGCGGCGATCCCAAGGTCGCGCTGGCCGAGTTCGAGCGCACCGGCCGCATCGCCTGGACCAGCGATCTCGCCGACATTCCGGCGCAGTACGGCGTGAGCAATGTCTATGGCGACGTCGGCCAGCTGTTTGCCACCACGCTGGTGGCCGAGCCGAATGTCTGCGCCGCGCTGATGGGCACGCTGATCAAGGGCCTCGGCGTCGATCACGTCTGCTGGGGCACGGATTCGCTGTGGACCGGCGCGCCGCAATGGCAGATCGAGGGCCTGCGCCGGCTGGAAATCCCTGAGGAGATGCAGAAGAAATTCGGCTATGCGCCGCTCGGCCCTGCCGATGGCCCGGTGAAGAGCGCGATCTTTGGCGGCAACAACGCAAGACTCTACAACATCCAGCCCAAGCGGGCGATGCTGGAGATCAAGGGCGACCGTTTTGCGCTGATGAAGGCGGAATATGAGAAGGCGGGCCCGGAGCCGTCAAACACCCGCTATGGCTATGTGGTGCCGAACGGCGCAATCGATCACGGCGTGTTTGCATGACGCAGTCATTCCGGGATGCGCCGGAGGCGCAGGCCCGGAATGACTCCTACTTCTCCGCGGGGTCGCGGTGCACGGGGTCGACCCACAGCACCGTCTCCGGCTTCTCGACCGGCTCGATGTCGAGATTGATCGCCACCGCCTCGCCGTCGCTGCGCACCAGCACGCATTCCAGCACCTCGTCGCGGCTGGCGTTGATCTCCTGATGCGGCACGTAAGGCGGCACGAAGATGAAATCGCCGGGGCCGGCTTCGGCGGTGAACTGCAGCTTCTCGCCCCAGCGCATCCGCGCCTTGCCCTTCACCACATAAATGATGCTTTCGAGATGGCCGTGATGATGCGCGCCGGTCTTGGCGTCGGGCCGGATGGTGACGGTGCCCGCCCATAATTTCTGCGCGCCGGCGCGGGCAAAATTGATCGCGGCCTTGCGGTCCATGCCCGGTGTCGACGGCACGTTGGGATCGAGCTGGTTGCCGGGAATGACGCGCACGCCGTCGTGCTTCCAGCGTTCCAGATCGGCGTGATCGTGATGGTCGTGCGAGTGCGTGTGGAGCTGGGAACCGGACATGGATCTGCTTTCGAATGAGTTCCTGTTCCCGCGACCATACCGAAAAGCAAAAGGCTGAACCAGATCAATCGGGGAACGCCGGGCGCAATGCAGCGTTGTTTATTTGAAGCTCAAATGATTGAAAGGATAAGCGTAATGGGTAGCACCACAGACAAGATCAAAGGCAAGGTCAACGAGGCCATCGGCAAGGTCAAGCAGAACCTTGGCGGAGCCACCGGCGACGAGCGCCTCGAGGGCGAAGGCGCGATGCAGGAGGTGAAGGGCAAGGGCCAGAAGACAATGGGCGATGCCAAGGAAGCCGCCAAGGGCGCGATGGACCGCGCCGCGGCCGCCGCCAACAAGAAGCTGTAGTCGAAGGTACGATGCGAGAAAGAAAGGCCGGCTCCTTGCCGGCCTTTTGTTTATGTGGCGCCGCTCCACCTCTCCCCGCTCTTGTCCGCCGACGCTTTAGCGAAGGCGGATGCGGGGAGAGGTCGGATCGCATTCCAGATGCGATCCGGGTGAGGGGACTATCCACGAGTCCCATTGCCGAAGCACCCCTCTCCCCGCCCTCTCCCCGCGAAGAGCGGGGCGAGGGAGACGAGAGAGTCTTCGCGCGTCATTTCACCGCAAGCAACTCGACATCGAACATCAGCGTCGCGTTCGGCGGAATCACGCCGCCGGCGCCGCGCGCGCCGTAGCCGAGCGCGGGCGGAATGATCAGCGTGCGCTTGCCGCCGACCTTCATGGTGGCGACGCCCTCGTCCCAGCCCTTGATGACGCGGCCCTGGCCGATCGGGAAATCGAACGGCTCATTGCGATCGACCGAGGAGTCGAATTTCTTGCCTTTCTGGCCGTTCTCGTAGAGCCAGCCGGTGTAATGCATGACGCAGGTCTGGCCCGGTTTCGGCGAGGCCCCGGTGCCTTCCTTGATGTCGATGATCTGCAAACCTGATGCTGTCGTCATGGCTTTTCCTGTCTGCGCGCTGGCGCTTGTAGTGATCGCGGCGGCGAGGCCACCGAGCATGGACGTGAGGATGGTTCGCCGTGAAGATCGCATTGCTGATACCTCTGCTTGATGATTTCAGTACCCGAGCGCGCAGCCGTCCTTGCGCGGATCGGAGCCGCCGGTGAGCGTGCCCTTGTCCCAGTCGATCCAGATCGCCTGGCCGCCGCCGAGGGGGCTCACGATGCTGGTGGTGTTGTGGCCGAGCTTTTTCAGCCCTTCCACGATCGCGGCCGGCACGCTGTCCTCCAGCTGGTAGACGCCCTCGTAGTGCAGGCCGCGCGGCATGTCGATCGCCTCCTGCACGTCGCAGCCATAGTCGAGGATGTTGGTCAGCACATGACACTGGCCGACCGGCTGATACTGTCCGCCCATCACGCCGAACGGCATGATGGCGCGGCCGCTCTTCGTGAGAAGTCCGGGAATGATGGTGTGCAGCGGCCGCTTGCCTGGCGCGATGCAATTCGGATGGCCAGGCTGGATGCGAAAACCGCCGGCGCGGTTCTGCAAGAGGATGCCGGTCTTGTTCGAGACGATGGCCGAGCCGAAGGAATGCGCAATCGAATTGATGAAGGAGCAGACGTTGCGGTCCTTGTCGACGACGGTGCAGTAGATGGTCGAGGGATTCATCGGCGGCGCCACATTCGGCAATTCCAGCACGCCATCCATGCGGATCTTGCCGACATGCTCCTCGGCGAAATTTTTCGCAAGGATGCGCGCCACGTCGACATCGACCTGTTGCGGGTCGCCGATGAATTGCTCGCGCATCATGTAGGCGATGCGGGCAGCCTCCGCCTCGATATGGAAGCGCTCGACGCTGAGCGGTGCGAATTTCTTCAGATCAAAGCGTGAGAGGATGTTGAGCATGACCAGCATGGTGATGCCCGGGCCGTTCGGCGGGCACTGCCAGGCCTCATAGCCCTGGTAGTCGGTGCCGATCGGCACCGTGGTCTCGGTGGTGTGCTTTGCGAAATCGTCCAGTGTATGGAGACCGCCGATGCCGCGCAGCGTCTCGACCATGTCCTCCGCAATCGCGCCCTTGTAGAAGGCGTCGCGGCCCTTGCTGGCAATGGCGCGCAGCGTCTTGCCGAGCTCCGGCTGATGGATGACGTCGCCGGCGACCGCCGCCTTGCCGCCAGGCAACAGGTAGCGCTCGGTGTTGGTGCCCTTCTTCAGCTTGTCGAACTGGTTCTTCCAGTCGAAGGCGTTGCGTGGCGACACCACATAGCCCTCTTCCGCCGCCTTGATCGCGGGCTGCAGAAGCGTGTCGAGACCGAGCTTGCCGTGATCGCGCAGGATAATCTCCCAGGCATCGATCGCGCCGGGAATGCTGACCGCATGCGCCGAGGTCAGCGGCACCGCGTTGATCTGGCGCTCGAGATACCATTCCGCCTTCGCCGCCATCGGCGCGCGGCCGGAGCCGTTATAGGCCGTGATCTTGCCCTCGCCGCCCTTCTGCAGCAGCGCAAAGCAATCGCCGCCGATGCCGGTCGATTGCGGCTCGATCACCCCGAGCAGCGCGCAGGCCGCAACCGCAGCATCCGCCGCCGTGCCGCCGGCGCGCAGCACGTCGATCGCCGTCAGCGCGGCCATCGGGTGCGAGGTCGCCACCATCGCATTCCGGGCGTGGACGGTGGACCGGCCGGCGAAATGAAAACTTCTCATTTTCGGAGGTGCTCTCTTGTCGTTGTCCGGCGGACGGGCGGGATTGCCGGAAAAAGCCGGGCTAGATGACATATTCAGGGCTGGCAGCGCAATGGCCGCCGCCGCATGCCGACCAAGCAACGGCAGGGAAGATTGCGGCTTCTGCGGGGTTTTACCCCGCTTGCTGCCCTGATAAACCAGCGGCCATGGCTTACACGGTCGCCGCCTTCTACCAGTTCGCCGCACTGCCGGATTTCCGGGAGCTGCGCGAGCCCCTGCGCGCGCAATGCACCGCACTCGGCCTGAAGGGCAGCGTGCTGCTGGCCCATGAAGGCATCAACGGCACGCTCGCGGGCACCGATGAGGGCATTGCAGCACTGCTCGAAGTGTTTCGGGGGCCGTTGTTCGGCGGCCGGCTCGACCATCTCGAGCTGAAATACTCCAGTGCCGATACCATGCCGTTCCAGCGCCTGAAGGTGCGCCTGAAGAAGGAGATCGTTACGCTGGGCGCGGCCGGCGTCGATCCCACCAAGCAGGTGGGCACCTATGTGGACGCTGTCCATTGGAACGAGCTGATTTCGGATCCCGCTACGCTGGTGCTCGACACTCGCAATGCTTTCGAGGTCGCGATGGGCACGTTCGAAGGCGCGGTCGATCCCGGCATCAGAAGCTTTGGGGAGTTCAAGCAATTCACGGCGCAACAGCTCGATCCGCAAAAGCAGCGCAGGATCGCGATGTTCTGCACCGGCGGCATCCGCTGCGAGAAAGCCAGCGCCTATCTGCTCGCGTGCGGCTTTGCCGAGGTGTTTCACCTCAAGGGCGGCATCCTCAAATATCTGGAAGACGTGCCGGAGAGCGAGAGCCGCTGGCGCGGCGAATGCTTTGTGTTCGACGAGCGGGTCGCGCTCGGCCACGGTTTGCGGGAGCGGCAGAAATGAGTGACCTCGCCGACCGCATCGACGCGCTGGAAGCGCGCATCGCCTACCAGGACGACACGATCGAGACCCTGAATCGGACTATCACTGAACAATGGAAGCAGATCGACGCGCTGACGCGCCAGGTCGCCGCGTTGAACGATCGCTTGCAGGAAGCCGAGGCGCGCGCCCCCGGCCCCGCCAACGAGCGCCCGCCGCATTATTGAGGCGCACAATTCACTAGCGGAATATTGCCGTCACCTTGTCCCACAACGAGGCACTTTCCCGGTCGCCGTCCGGCTTCGACCTCGCGGGCTGCGTCGCGCTGACGGGATCGGACGCCGGAAAAGTATCCATCAATCCGGCTTCAAGCTTTGCATGGATCTCGCGGTCGGCCTTCAGCGCCTCCTGCGGATCGGCCGCGTGCTTGTCATGCGCCGCCGGATCGAATTTTTTATCCAGTTTTTCAGCCATGAATCCCTCCATTTGCCCGAATAACGCGAGGGGCCGGCGCGCGGTTCCATCATCGCGGCTGCAGGTGTATTGGGAACCGGACCGACCGAGAACGAGGCACGCGCGATGACCGCCGAACTTCAGCAATTTGCGAGCGACAATTATGCGGGGATTTGCCCGGAAGCCTGGACCGCGATGGCCAAGGCCAATCACGGCCATGTCCCCGCCTATGGCGAGGACGAATGGACGCAGGCCGCCGCAGATGCATTCCGCGAATTGTTCGAGAAGAACGATGCCGAGGTTTTCTTCGCCTTCAACGGCACTGCCGCCAATTCGCTGGCGTTGGCCTCGCTCTGCCAGTCCTATCACAGCGTGATCTGCGCCTCTTCGGCGCATGTCGAAACCGATGAGTGCGGCGCGCCGGAATTCTTCTCCAACGGCTCGAAACTGCTGGTGGCATCGAGTCCCGACGGCAAGCTGACGCCCGAGTTGGTGAGCACGCTCGCGAAAAGCCGGTCCGACATCCACTTTCCAAAGCCGCGCGTGGTGACGATCACGCAGGCCACCGAAACCGGGCTGGTTTACTCCGTGGATGAGATCCAAAAACTTTCGGCGGCCTGCCGCGAGCTTGGCCTGCGGCTGCATATGGACGGCGCGCGCTTCGCCAATGCCTGCGCGAGCCTCGACTGCTCGCCCGCCGAAATCACCTGGAAGGCCGGCGTCGACCTGCTCTGCTTCGGCGGCACCAAGAACGGCATGGCGGTGGGCGAAGCCGTGATCTTCTTCGATCGCGCGCTGGCCGAGGATTTTGATTATCGCTGCAAGCAGGCTGGCCAGCTTGCCTCAAAAATGCGTTTCCTGGCCGCGCCATGGGTCGGCCTGCTCGAAGGCGGCGCGTGGCTGAAAAATGCCGCGCATGCCAACGCCTGCGCCAGGCGTCTGGCCGGCGCGGTCGCCGATCTTCCGGATTTCAAGCTGATGTTTCCCGTGCAGGCGAATGCGGTGTTCCTCGCTGCCGGCGAGGACCGGCTGCAGGCGCTGCGCGATCGCGGCTGGCACTTCTACACCTTTATTGGCGGCGGGGCGCGCTTCATGTTCGCCTGGGACGCCGATCCGGCGCGGGTCGACGCGCTGGCCGGCGACATCAGGGCGGTCAGCGGAGCGCATGGCTAGTTGGCCAAAGCCGCCGTGGCGTGTATCAGGACAGCCGAACGATCGAGCCCGGGAAGCCCGTGACAAAACCCCTTATCGAAGTGTTGGCCGGAAAACGGCAGGCGGTGCCGCCGCTCTGGATGATGCGGCAGGCCGGCCGCTATCTGCCGGAATACCGCGCGCTGCGCGAAAAAGCCGGCAGCTTTCTCGATCTCTGCTTCACGCCGGAACATGCCGCCGAGGTGACGCTGCAACCGATCCGCCGCTTCAGCTTCGATGCCGCGATCATCTTCTCCGACATCCTCGTCATTCCCTACGCGCTCGGCCGCTCGGTACGGTTCGAGGCCGGCGAAGGTCCGCGGCTCGACCCGCTGGATACGCCGGACAAGGTGGCGACGCTGGCGGCAAGCGCCGACTTCACAAAACTCGAGCCCGTCTATGAAGCGCTGCGCCGCGTGCGCGCCGAACTCGATGCGAACATCGCGCTGATCGGCTTCTGCGGCGCGCCGTGGACGGTCGCGACCTACATGGTCGCCGGCCAGGGCACGCCGGATCAGGCGCCGGCGCGAATGATGGCGTACCGTCATCCCGAGGCGTTCGCCAAAATCATCGACGTGCTGGTCGAGAATTCGATCCAGTATCTGGTCGGGCAATTGAAGGCCGGCGCGGATGCGCTGCAGATCTTCGACACCTGGGCCGGCGTGCTGCCGCCGCGCGAATTTTTGCGCTGGTCGATCGAGCCGGCGCGGCGCATTGTCGAGGGTGTGCACAGGCAAGTGCCCGACGCAAAAATCATCGGCTTCCCTCGCGGCGCAACCGGACAACTCCCCGCCTATGTCGAAACCACCGGCGTCAACGCCGTGAGCATCGATTGGACGGCCGATCCCTCCTTGATCCGCGAGCGCGTGCAAACCAAGGTCGCCGTGCAGGGCAATCTCGATCCGCTGGCGCTGATCGCAGGCGGCGCGGCGCTCGATCGCGCGGTGGACGATGTGCTCGCCAGCTACGGCAACGGCCGGCTGATCTTCAATCTCGGCCACGGCATCCAGCCGGAAACGCCGATCGCGCATGTCGAACAGATGGTACGTCGCGTGCGCGACTATAAGGGCTGACCACGCACGTGGTGTCCCGCCGCGATTAATTGTTGCCCGACAGCGGTGTTGTTTGTTGTGGCTTCAGGTCGTCGATACGCTTGGCTTGGGCTATGTCGGCAAATGCATGCTTCAGATCGCCCATCCGACGGAAAACAATGGCCCGATCGATATAGGCGTCGGAGAAATTCGGATCGAGATCGATCGCCATATCAAAATCGACGAGTGCAAGGGCCAAATCTCCAATGCGATACGCCTGGTGGCCCCGCTGCCGATAGTAGTTGGCGTCCTTTACCTCGGTGCTGGAAATTGCCGGAATGGCGCCTGTATCGTCCACCGCTGCCACGGTGCCCGGTGCCGTCACCTTGACGGCATCGGGAGGTTCCAGCGCTTCCGAGGCCGGTGTAGGATCAATCTTGTTGCGTTCGCCGGCGCGGCCGATCGTATCGGATGGCTGTGCCGTCGGCGGCGCAGCGGTCGGTACCGAAGCTTGTATTTGCGCCAGAACGCCCGGAGTTCTTGAAACTCTTTCGAACAGAACGAATGCCCCGATGGACACGAACGCGATCACAGTGCCTGCGATGACGTCCGGGACCAGGTTGCGGATGTGGGAGAAGCGTTTGCGCCTCGAATTGTTGGCTCGCTGCTGGTCGGCCTTGGCCAGCAGCGAATCATAGGTCACGCGCTGCCGTTCGTCGCGGAGAATGGCATAGGCGCGGACGATCCGCCTGAAACTTTGCGCCGCATCGGGATCGCCCGGATTGTTGTCGGGATGGCTGGACTTGGCGGCGTCGCGGAATGCCGCCCTCAGCCTGTCGGCGTCATCGTCAGGAAGCGCACAGAGTAACTCGTAAAGAGTTTGCACAATGTCCTCCGCATTTATGAACTTCTCGAAAAATCTTCCCCTTCCCAGCAATTCGCCGCCCGTCTCTATGTTTGACGACGATGGATTAAGGTCTCGCGACAAAAACGTGCCGTCATATGGCATGAAGACGGCCGAAACAAAGCAGCACCGAGGTACTGCCTCCAAGCAGACACAATGCGCCAGCGGGCTCGCTGCTAGCAAAGGTTGAAACTGTCGGAGGCTTATCGCAACTGTGCGTTCGCTATCGATTGGACCGCAGGTGCGGACCGCGTTCGATCTCGCATGTGCTGGACGCCTGCAACTGGCTCAGGCGGTCTCGTGCCGCCTTCTCGGCCTCTTGATAACACTGCCGTTCGTACTCGGTTTTCAGGCGCGCCCATTCGTCCGGGTCGACCGCCCTGACATCGGCTCTGTTGAATTCGCAGTTGGGCGCCGGCTGGGCTGCGAGCAGCGCCGGGTCGGGCCGGCGAACGCGCCATTCCGCGTATTTCGACGTTGCGGCCTGAGCACGCGAAGGCGAACGAACAGGGGTCGCCTTGACCTTGCGCTGAACCGGATTGGGGTCGGGGTGAGCCGCATTGCGCGCGCATCCGCCCAATCCTGCCGCAAGGACGACGACAGAGACCGTCAACAATTTCGGGGACAACGACAACAGGCGCTTCAGCCACGCCTGCGACGCGGCCAATTCGCGGCAACCATCGGCATCATGCGCGGGGTGCGCGATCGCCATGCTGATCATCCGATTCGAGGCAAGGCAGGTTGCGGCCGCTCTTGCAACAAAGGCTCGCAGACGCGCGACGATTATGGACGAAAGAATTTGAATCTCGTTCTAACAACTACGATGAACGAACGGTTAATCGGCCTCGTTTTCAGATTATCTGAGCGCACCCTAGACCGGCCGGCTGCGCTCGATGATGTCGGCGGCGCCTTTTGCCAACAGCTCCAGCCCGACCGCACGGCCGAGTTCGCGCGGGCGATCGGCGGGGCCTGTGCGCGATGCCTCGATGATGCGGCTACCCGCATGATCCAGCACCGAGGCGGTGAGCGACATCTCGGCGCCCTTGATTTCGGCATATCCCGCGATCGGCGAATTGCAGTGGCCGTTGAGCACCCACAGCACCTCGCGCTCGGCGGCGCCACAGGCGTGCGAGACCGGATCGTCGATCAGCGACAGCGTCTGCCGTGTCGCAAAATCGCGCGCGCTGCACTCCACCGCAACAATGCCCTGCCCGACCGCCGGGAGCATTTCCCGCACCGGAAATTCATAGGCGATGCGGTCCGCCAGCCCGACGCGTTCGAGACCGGAGCGCGCCATGATCAGGGCATCGGCAGGTCCGACCGCGCCGCCATCGGGCAACCGCTGCTTTTCGGCATTGTCGAGCTTGCGCACGCGGGTGTCGGCGGCGCCGCGGTAGTGGATGATCTCGGCCTCCGGAAACAGCTTTCGCGCATAGGCCGCGCGCCGCACCGCGTTGGTCCCGATCTTGAAACCCTTGCCGCGCGCGCGCCGAAAATCTTCCAGCGAAAGCCCGGGCCGCAGCACCAGCACATCGCCGGGCGGATCACGCGAAAGCGTCGCGCCGATCACGAGGCCAGGCGTGTCTTCATTGCCCGGCATGTCCTTCAGCGAATGCATCGCCGCCTGCAATTCGCCGGCAATCACCGCCGCGCGGATCTGGGCCACGAACGCGCCGCCCTTGCCGCCATGCGGCAGCAGCTTTCCGGTCTGGTCGATATCGCCGGTGGTTTCGAACTTGACGATCTCAACCGCAAGCCCGGGCGCGGCGCGCGCGAGCTGTCGCGCGATCTCGTCGGTCTGGGCGAGCGCCATGGCGCTCTTGCGCGTGCCAATTCGCATCAGTGTCGTCTGTTCCCTTCGATGACTCTTTGTTTGAGCATGATCTTATCGGAAAACCGCTTCACACTTTTCCGGATCATGCTCTAGCGCGCATCCTGCAGGATCATATCAGATGCCTTCTCGGCTATCATGATTGTGGGCGCATTGGTATTGCCCGACATCAAATCCGGCATGATGGACGCATCGACCACGCGCAGGCCCTCGATGCCGCGCACCTTTAGCCGCTGGTCGACCACGGCGAGCGCATCGTTGCCCATCCGGCAGGTCGAGGTCGGGTGATAGACGGTCGAGCCGGTCTGGCGGCAGAAGGCGAGGATGTCGTCGTCGCTGACGATTTTTGCGCCGGGATAGACCTCTTCGGTCACATATTGCTTCAGCGCGGGCTTGGCCAGGATGCCGCGAAGAATCTTGATGCCATCGATGAAGGCGCGGCGATCGGTTTCGGTGGCGAGATAATTGATGCGGATTTCCGGCGGCTGCGAAGGGTCTGCGCTTTTGATGCGCAGCGTGCCGCGGCTCTCGGGGCGCAGCTGACACACCGAGGCGGTGAAGCCGGAGAATGGATGCAGCTTCTCGCCCATCCTGTCGGTGGAAAACGGAATGAAGTGGATCTGGATGTCAGGCGATGCCAGCCGCGGGCTGGTCTTGAAGAACGCGCCGGAGGTGCCGGCGGCGATCGTCAGCGGCCCCCTGCGCAGCGCCGCCCATTGCACGCCCGCCATCGCGCGGCGAACCGGGTGGTTGACGATGTCGTTGAGCGTAACGCGTTGCGGGCAGCGCATCACGATGCGCACCTGCAGGTGATCCTGCAAATCGTTGCCGACGCCGGGCGAGTCCAGCACGACATCGATGCCGTGGCTCCTAAGCAAGTCCGCGGGCCCAACGCCGGAGAGCTGCAGGAGCTGCGGCGAATTATACGCGCCGCTCGAGACCAGGATTTCGCGGCGCGCACGCACCGTACGCAGCTCGCCGCGCTGCCGGTATTCGACGGCCCGTGCGCGGCGTCCCTCGAACAGGATGCGCTGCGCCAGCGCGTCAGTCTCGATGCGCAGATTGCCGCGATGCTTTGCCGGCCGCAGATAAGAGAAGGCGCTGCTGGCGCGGCGGCCGCGCCGCGTCGTGCTCTGGAAAAAGCCCGCGCCTTCCTGCCTCGCGCCGTTGAAATCCGGATTGAAGGCAATGCCGGCCTCGCCCGCCGCCTTCACAAAGGCTTCCGACAGCGGATCGTGGTGACGCCAGTCCGACACCGGCAGCGGGCCGCCGGTGCCGTGATATTGGTCCGCGCCGCGCTGCTGGTTCTCGGCCTTCTTGAAATAGGGCAGCACATCCTCATACCCCCAGCCCGCATTGCCGCGCTGGCGCCAGCGATCGTAATCCTCGTGCTGGCCGCGCACATAGAGGAGGCCGTTGATCGAGCTCGAGCCGCCCAGCACCTTGCCGCGCGGCTGGAACACCTGGCGGCCGTTCAGCCCGGGCTCCGGCTCGGTCTGGTACATCCAGTTGACGGCCTTTTCCTTGAAGAGCTTTCCGTAGCCGATGGGAACGTGGATCCAGATGTTGCTGTCCCGGGGACCGGCTTCCAGCAGCAGCACCGTATGCTTGCCGTCGGCCGAGAGGCGATTGGCCAGCACGCAGCCGGCCGAGCCGGCGCCGACGATGACGTAATCGAATTCCGCGGCGTTGTCGTCGGCACGGTTATTGTTATTCATTTGTTTCCCCACACGCCACTACAGGCCAATGACGGGTTCGTTGCGGGCCCCGTCATTGCCGCATACGCATGTACAGGGACAGGTACCGGTGGCCTTACCGCCGGTCAATCCGGAACGAACCCCGCTGTCCGGCAAGAAGGCCTCCCCTGCGCAACCTGAGGTCGACAGATGGCGGCGACCGGTGCCAATATGCCCGAAGCCAATTTCCGACAAGCTCAACGTATGGTGACCCGATGGCCGTCTTCATCAGCTACCGGCGCGAGGACAGCGAGGGCGAAGCGCGCGCCATCTACAATCGCCTTGCCCAGGAAACCGACGAGCACCACCTGTTTCTCGACGTCGAGGCGATCGGCGTCGGCGAGAAGTGGAAGACGCGTATCGATGACATGCTGAAGAAAGTTGAAGCAGTCGTGGTCATTATCGGGCCACGCTGGCTCGATCTGATGAATGCACGGACCGAAAGCAAGATATTCGATTCGGTTCGCAGCGAGGTCGCCGCAAGCCTGGATAAGCCGGGGGTTCAAGTCATTCCCGTGCTCGTGAACGGCGCCCGTCCTCCCACACCCAATTCCCTGCCTGATGACATCAAGGGCCTGACCGATGTCAATGCGATCGAGGTGCGCGGCTCGACCTGGAAATGGGACACCGCGCGCCTGGTCCAGACGTTGCGCAAAGCCGGTGCTCTGCCCACGTCTCGGCGCCGCTGGGCAGCAAGAGTCGCGACGGTGGTCGGTGTATTCGCCGCAATGGCAATTGTCGCGACATTGGTAGCCTTGCGCGTGACCGTGCCGGACATTCCCGTCGACATGAGCATCTCTCAGGCAAGGCAATTGATCGAGAGCCGCGGACTAAGATTTGAACTTGGCGAACATGGCGATCGTGCCCCCGATAGCAATAGAAAAGTCAACCTAGTCAGGCATCCATTCAAGGTGGAGGAGATCGAAGATATCTTGAAACAGCAGGAAATGGCGAAAAAAGGGGACCTTTTGAAGGATTGCGGAAGGAGAGAAGTCGCAGAGATGCTGAAACAAGAGCCGGCATCGGGGACTGTGCTTTTCCGTGGACAAACGGTTGTAGTCCATTTTTGCCTCGCCGAGCCGTACCGCCTCGTCTGTCGCGCCGGCGGATTTTTTGAAAGCAGGGCTGACGACAATCTCTACAGGATCGAGAAATATGGCGGTCCACCGTCTCCGAACATGACCCCTGGATCATGCGCGTGGCTGACCGGCCCACTGAGAGGCACAGAGGCGTACGCTCTCCGGCCGTTAGGATTCGGGGACGAATTGCCGGAGCGCTTCAGAAAGGCCCCGGGCGGGCTTCTGGCTTTTTGTGCAAAATCGCAATACTCGAGAGGCCGATCGCCGCGGCTTGCGGCCTTGAGCGTTCATGATTTCATGAGACCTGACGACGACGGAAAGCTGTTCCAAAGGATCACGGACTATGTCTGCATCGAATCAGATCTGTGACACGTCAGCGTCGCAATGCATCCTCTCGACGCAGTGTATCCGCCGCGCCATCAATCGGCCGGCGGCAAGGCCGCCTCTCGTAAAGTCCGCCCTGCGTGCAGACTCCCGAGCAAATGCACCAGCAGCCTGTCCAGCTGTTCTGCGTTCTCGGCCGCGCCGTAGACGTAGCGGTCCGGCCGGACGACCACCGCTGCGACGGCGTTTTGCCGCATCCAGTCGCCAAGCAGGTTTTCGCTCTCGACGACGGTGAGGACGCCATCGCGGGCGGAGGGCTCGCCTGACGTGGCGATGACCACGCACTCCCCGCCGAGTTGTCGCCAGCCAGCGAGCGAGGCTTCCGACGGCCACGCCATCGGCTCCGACGTCGCCGCCACGATTGCGAATTCCGGTTTGAGCAAATCGTCGAGACGCTGCCACTTGCCATCGGGCGAACGCACGCGCGGCTGCACGAACAGTTTTCCGGCAAGTTTGGCGTCCCGCGCGATCAGCCCGGAGACGAGATCGGGAATGAATTTTTGCCGGACCGTTTCGGCCTTGCCGGCCTTCAGGTCCGCACGCAACTTTGCGTCGCGCACTGCTGCGGCAGCAGGATCAAGCTCGCCGATGATCGCGCCGAACTCCTTGGCGCTGGCGACCACCGCGCGCACATGCGGCTTGCGCTCGATTTCGTAAGTGTCGAGCAGGCGATCATCGGCATCTCCGCGCAGCACCAGCGCCAGCTTCCAGGCCAGATTGGCGGCATCGCGGATGCCGGCGCAGAGCCCCTGTCCGAGGAAAGGCGGCGTCTGGTGCACCGCGTCGCCCATCAGCAGCACGCGGCGATCGCGCCAACGTTCTCCGAGCAGCGCATGGAAGCGATAGACCGCCGAGCGCCAGATTGTGAGATCGGAGATGTCGGTGAACCCCTTGAGCAGCCGGATGATGCTATCCGGCGCACCGGCCGCTTCCGGATCCTCGCCCGGCAGCAGCTTGATCTCCCAGCGCCGCAGATTGCCGGGACCGGGCACGAAGGTGCCGGGCCGCGACGGCCAGCAATATTGAAAGGCTTTTGCCGGGCGCTTCGCAGGCTCGCTGGTCAGCGTATCCACGACCGCCCACCATTCGTCGAACGCGAGATCCTCGAGGCCTGCGCCGATTTGCTTGCGCACAAAACTGTTGGCGCCGTCGCAGCCGACGAGATAGCGGGCGCGAAGGGTGAATTCGCTGCCATCGTCGCGCCGTGCCGTCAGCGACACCGAAATTTGGTCCTGCGCCAGCGACACGCAGGTCGCCGACAGGAAGACGTCCACATTGCGATATCCGGCAAGTTTTTCGCGCAGCGCCTTCTCCGCATCGGGCTGCACGAAGGTCGCGTTCGGAATCCAGCCGAGCGGATAAGGCGGTGGCGACGGATCGAAGATCTTGATGATGTCGCCATCGACACCGAGGAAATGCGTTCCATTATGCGGCGCGATCGCGCCGTCCATGTAGTCGGAAAGGCCAATCGCCTGGAATATGCGCAGCGCCTCGTGGTCGAGGGCGATCGCGCGCGGCTTGTCGTAGATGGCGGCGGTACGTTCGACTACCGCGATCTTCAGGCCGCGTTTGGCGAGCAGATTGGCGAAGACGGCGCCGACCGGCCCGTAGCCGACGATCGCAACGTCGTAAGTCGAAAGCTCTTTCAACACGCGATACCTACCGGACGAGATACTTTTCCAGAGTCAGTGGGCTCGGCTTCACCTGCGGCTCGCGCGCGGCCACGCCCACAAAGTCGGTCGCCTCCTCGAACCACGCCTGCCGCGCCGGCAGCCCCCAAGGGAAGGAGATGTTCTGGTCGGCGGGATCCCAGCCGATCGGCTCGTTCTCGATGTCCATGATCTGATAATGCGTGTTGAACAGCTCGACGCGATGGCCGTCGGGATCGCGCATGTAGACATACATCGCATGCCCCGGCCCGTGGCGGCCCGGACCACGCTCGACGCAGGCGCCGCAGCCGAGCTCGCCCGCGAGATCGCAGGCGTGCAGCAGGTGATGCACCTCCGGCGCCAGGAAGGCGAAGTGATGCAGCCGCGGGCCGACACCATTGAAGAATACGATGTCGTGCGGATTGCCCTTGCGCTGCAGGAACACGCCGCGCAGATCGAACGTGCCCGGCGGCGCGACGTATTCGCTCAGGCGAAAGCCTGCCGCCATGTAGAACTCGCAAACGCTGCGCACTTCGGGCGTGAGGATCTGATAGTGATCCAGCCGCAGCGCCGAGCCGCCGGCATGGCGGGTGAATTTCGTGATCATGCGCGGCAATACCGGCATGATGGCGCAGAATTCCAGCGGGGTGCCCGCGGGATCACTCGTGTGCAGCGTGCGTCCCTGATGCGCCACATCGGCCCAGCTGGCCGCACAACCATGCGCCTCGAAAAAGGTCTTCAGCCGGTCGAGGTCATCCTCGGTGAATACCCGGAGGCCGATCCGCGCACAGGCGGGTGCAGCGGCCCTGCGCAGCACCAGGCTGTGGTGGCAGGCCTCCTCCACCCCGCGGAGATACAGCGTATCGCCCTCCTCTGCAGTCAGGATCAGCCCGATGACCTGCTCGTAGAACCGCCGGCTCGCCGCGAGGTCGCGAACCTCAAGCACGACATGGCTGGCGCGCGTGATACGGAATCCCGGGTCGAAATTGGTGGTGGGGAGGCTCATGCGCACTACCTTCTCTTTGCCGCCGGGCGACGGAACCGGCGCAAGTTTTCACGAAAAAGCCGGCGCGTTTCAAGCCATGCCGATAAGATGGGCGAAAACGACGAGTCAATCCATGCCCATGCCCACTCATCTGCTCCCCACCACCGTCGTCGGCAGCTATCCCCAGCCGGACTGGCTGGTCGACCGCGCCATGCTGTCGAAATCGGTGCCGCGAACGCGGATGCAGGAGATGTGGCGGCTGCCGGCCGGGCACCTGGAAGAGGCGCAGGACGATGCGACCGTTGTCGCGATCAGGGACATGGAGCGCGCCGGGATCGACATCGTCACCGACGGCGAAATCCGCCGCGAGAGCTATTCCAACCGTCTCGCCACCGCGCTCGACGGCATCGACGCGGACAACCCGGCGACCATCACCTCACGCACCGGGATCAAGACGCCCGTGCCGCGCGTCGTCGGCCCGATCCGGCGCATCGCGCCGGTCGAGCTGCGCGACATGGACTTCCTTCGCCGCAACACGGACCGCGCTGCCAAGATCACGTTGCCTGGGCCCTTCACCATGGGCCAGCAGGCGAAGGACGAGTTCTATAAAGACGACGAAGCGCTGGCGATGGCGTTTGCGGAAGCCGTCAATGCCGAGGCGCTGGACCTGCAAAAGGCCGGTGCCGACGTGATCCAGCTCGACGAGCCCTGGGTGCGCAACAATCCAGACCTCGCCAAGCGCTATGCCGTGAAGGCGATCAATCGCGCGCTCGCAGGCATCAATGTGCCGACCGTGGTGCATCTCTGCTTCGGCTATGCCGCCGTCGTGCCGGGTTCGTCCAAGCCGGCCGGTTACTCCTTTCTCGCCGAGCTCGACGACACCATCGCCGAGCAGATTTCCATCGAGGCGGCGCAGCCAAAGCTCGATCTTGGCGTGCTGAAGGACCTTTCGTCAAAAAAAATCATGCTGGGCGTGCTCGACCTTGGCGATCCCAATGTCGAGCCGGCCGCCGTCGTCGCCGACCGCATCCGCAACGGGCTGAAGCATGTGCCGGCGGAGCGGCTGGTGGTGGCGCCCGACTGCGGCATGAAGTACATGCCTCGCCATGTCGCGTCCGGAAAGCTGAAGGCGATGTGCGAAGCGGCGGCCACGGTGCGCAAGGAAATCGGCTAGCATCAAGGCCGCAGCGTTGGGTTGGTGTTCGGCATCAGCGGCAGCTCGGCTTCGGCCTCTTCCGGCAATATGTCGCCGTGGACATGCAGCGGCGTGCCGATCCAGAGCGGATCGGCGAGATGGTCGCGCTTCGGGTTGGTCGTGTTGGGATGCACAAGGATGCTCAGGCCGCCGCTGTTGAGCATCAGCCACGGCACCAGTTCGGCAAATATCTCCTTGGCGAACGCCACCTGGTACATCGCCTGATCGTGCGGTCCGACTTTGACGTCATGCCAGCGCCCGAGCGTGACGGAAAAGCGCTCGCCCATCCAGTTGCGCAGCTGCTCGGCTTTCGCGCGTGTCGTCGCCGGGTCGTAATAGACATGGGCGTGGTAGCTCGCGATCTCCCTGATCGGACGCGGGGCTGAGATGTCGGTCATCACATATTTCCTTCTCGCTTCAGCGCCGCCGCAGCACGCTGAACTGAAATGATTGCGCCGCGCCCCAGGGCGTGACATGGCGATGGGGCTGTTGTTCGACCAACTCGAACGTCGGGCCAATGGTGCTGGCCAGGCTTTCGGGATCGTAGCGCTGCACCGGCAGGCCCGAGCATTTCTCCGGCCCGTCGGGCGCGAACGTCGCGATGATGGCGTGGCCGCCCGGCTTCACGCCGGCGCGCAGGCGCTCGAGATAGGCCGCGCGATCGCTTGCATCGACCAGGAAGTGAAATGCCGCGCGATCGTGCCAGATGTCGAAAGCCTGCGGCGGCTGCCACGCCGTCACATCTGCCGCAACCCATCGCACGGAGGCGCCCTGCGCGCCGAGACGCGCCTTCGCCGCCTGGAGCGCCGCCTCAGATAAATCCAGCACAGTGATCGCCGCAAATCCGTCCGCGATCAGCGCATCGACCAGCCGCGAAGCGCCGCCGCCGATATCGACGATCGAGGCATCGCGGCTGCCGGCAAATTTCTCGATCAGGCCGAGCGAAGGCTGCGGGTCGGCCTGCGTCCAGCTGACCTGCTGCTCGCCCTTGCTGAGATAGACGTTCTGCCAGTGCGACTGGCGTTCGGAGGCGGTCATGTCAGCCAGCTTGTTTGCAGCATCTTGCACCATCCTACCATGCTCATGGCGGCGGTCGCGACAGAAGGTCCGTTGCGGCCGGGTGCGGAAGCGGTTGTAATACGTCCGGAAAAGAAGTGAAGGAACACAACCGTGAGCGTTACGGAGGGGCAAGGCAAGCCGGCGAGCGCCGGGATCGAGGCGCCCGTCAGGGACGGGCTCTATACGCTGGGCATTGAAATGAGCGGCCTCAAGCAGGGCCATGCCACCGGCATCGTCGTTTTGCGCGACGGCGTCATCATGGGCGGCGACAGTTTTTTCTACTACACCGGCTCCTACGCCTTCAGCCGCGGCAAGTGGCGCGGCGAGATGATCGTGCACCAGCACACCGAAGCACCGGGCCTGAACCTCGTGTTCGGCGGCCGCGAGGTCACCTGCGGATTCACCGGCAGCTATTGCGAAGGCACGGCCGATATCGACGGCACCGCGCTGGTGGGCAGCTACAGCATTCCCTTTCGTGCACGATTGACGCTTAAGGTGCCGGCATGACCCGGAACGAGACACCGACGCGGTGACGGGAACCGGGTTCCATGCGCACGTCGGCAAGCGGATCGTCAGCGTCGAACTTGACGCGATGGGCAAAGCGAGTTCGGATGTCCGGGCATCACGAGTTCGCTCCGAATGGCCCACCCACAGACGTCCGAAATGGCTGGCGAAGCCGCACTGACGGAGCAGCTTCGGCACGACATCGAGACACTTGCGCGGGAGCGCGATAACGCCTTCCGCGCGCTGCAGGAGCGCGAAGCGGAACTGGCGCGCATCCAGCGCATCGGCAAGGTCGGCGGCTTCGAGGTCGATCTGCGCGAAGGGGTACAGAACCGCAGGTCGCCGGAATACCTCGTGATCCACGGCCTGCCGCCGGAAGCCCGCAACGAGACCCTGAAGGACTGGCTCCAGCGCGTCCACCCCGACGACCGCGACGCCGCGCTGAAGTATTTTCAGGATGCGCTGAAAGGAAGCGGCACGGAATACAACTCGCAGTACCGCATCATCCGGCCGAACGACGGCCAGACGCGGTGGGTCCATGTCGTTGGCGAGTTCGATCGCGACGCCACCGGCCGCGCGCTGCGCCTCGTCGGCGCCCATATCGACGTCACCGACCGCATGCTGGCGCAGGAAACCCTGCGCGAAAGCGAGGAGCGGTTTCGGCTGATCGCCAACAGCGCGCCGGTGCCGATGTGGGTGACCAAGCTCGACCGCACGCGCCTGTTCGCCAACCAGGCTTATCTCGATTTCCTCGGCCTGCCCTTCGAACAGGCCATCGTGTTCGACTGGCGCAAGGCGCTGCACCCGGACGACCTGCCGCGCATCCTGCAGGAGCAGATTGCGGGCGAGTCGTCGCTGAAGCCGTTCGTGCTGGAGGCGCGGTACCGGCGCGCCGACGGCGAATGGCGCTGGCTGCGGTCGGAATCGCAGCCGCGCTGGGATCCGACCGGCAAGCACATCGGCTTCATCGGCATCGCCCACGACATCACCGCGGCCAAGCAGGCCGAGATCGAGTTGCGGCGGATGAACGACATCCTGGAGCAGCGCATTGCGCAGCGCACCGCCCAGCTCGAATCCAGCGAAGCGCAGATGCGCGCCATTTTCGAGACCAGCCACCAGTATCAGGGCCTGCTCGACGAGGCAGGCCGTGTGCTCTACGCCAACGCGACCGCGCTGGCGGGTATCGCAGCCGACATTTCCGATGTGATCGCGAGACCGTTTTGGGAAACGCCCTGGTTCACCGCAACCGAGGGGATGAGCGAGGCGGTGCGGCGCCATTTTGCGGCTGTCATGAGCGGGCAGGAAATCACAACCGAGATGCGCCTGCATTTGCCGATCGGCGAGCGCTATTTCGATTTTGCCATGCGCCCGCTGCGCGATCAGCACGGTGCCATCATCGGCGCAGTCCCCGAGGCGGTCGACGTCACCGAGCGCCGCCACAACGAGGAAGCGCTGCGGCAGTCGCAGAAAATGGAAGCGATCGGCCAACTGACCGGCGGCGTCGCGCATGACTTCAACAATCTCCTGACCATCATCCGCTCCGCCACCGACTTCCTGCGCCGGCGCGAATTGCCGGAAGAACGCCGCCGGCGCTACATCGACGCCATCTCGGAGACGGTCGAGCGTGCATCCAAGCTGACCGGACAGTTGCTTGCGTTCGCTCGGCGGCAACCGCTGAAACCCCAGACCTTCAATGTCGGCGCCCAGGTCGAGGCGATTACGCAACTGATCCGCCCGCTGGTTGGCGGACGCATTCGCATCGATGTCGAGATCGACGATCCGGATTTTCATGCCGTCGCCGACATCGCGCAGTTCGAGACCGCATTGATGAATCTCGCCGTCAACAGCCGCGACGCCATGAACGGCGAAGGGCATATTGCCATCCGGGTGGCGCGGGCCGGCAGCATCCCTCCGCTGCGCGAACAGCCCGGCCGCCCCGGCGAGTTCGTCGCCATCTCGATCCAGGACACCGGCACCGGCATTGCCTTCGACCTGCTGGACAAGATTTTCGAACCCTTCTTCACCACCAAGGAAATCGGCAAGGGCACCGGCCTTGGCCTGAGCCAGGCATTCGGCTTCGCCCAGCAATCCGGCGGCGACATCGGGGTAGCGAGCACGCTGGGCCATGGCGCGACATTCACCTTTTACCTGCCGCGCGTCGCCTCGCCCACTGCCGCGACGGAGGCGAACACGGCTATCGAGCCGGCCGCCAGGGGACGCGGCTATTCGGTGCTCGTCGTCGAAGACAATGACGAGGTCGGGCGTTTCTCCACCGAGCTTCTGGAGGACCTCGGCTACCGGGTGAAGCGAGTAGCAGATGCCGCTGCCGCGCTTGCCGTGCTGGCGACGGATGAATTCGCCGCCGATCTCGTCTTCTCCGACGTGATCATGCCCGGCATGAATGGCGTCGAATTCGCCAACGTCGTGCGCGAGCGCTATCCCGGCCTGCCGGTGATCTTGACCAGCGGCTACAGCGAGGTGCTGGCGGAGAACGCCCATGTCGGCTTCGAGCTGGTTCAGAAACCCTATTCGGTGGAGTCGCTGTCGCGCGTGTTGCGAAAGGCCATTGTGCGGCCGGAGCGCGGCGGGATTTGAAATAGTTGCCGTCTTGCACGGCTTCGAATTGATTCTTCGCCCATCTCGATCAACTGTCATCTTTGCCGCACTGCGGCGAAAGGCATTTCGTCTTGCGTTCCGCCGCGAACGGGTGTGACTATCCCGGCCTCGAAGTATTGCGTGGGGGAGCGCGTGCATCAGCCTGACAAGACCGGCAGACAGCCGGCGCCATTCCAGGGCGTCACCCTGCTGCACGGCATGACCCTGCTGCGCGATCCGCTCCTCAACAAGGGCACGGCGTTTTCCGAAAGCGAGCGCGACAAGCTTGGCCTGCGCGGCCTGTTGCCGCCCTGCGTGCTGACGATGCAGACGCAGGCCGATCGCGTGCTGACCAATCTGCGCAACCTTCCGACCGATCTCGAGAAGTATGTCGCGCTCAATGCGCTGCACGACCGCAACGAGGCGCTGTTCTTCCGCGTGGTGTGCGACAACATCGACGAGATCCAGCCGATCATCTACACGCCGACGGTGGGGCTCGCCTGCCAGAAATACGGCCTGATCTTCCAGCGTCCGCGCGGCATGTTCATCTCCGCCAACGAGCGCGGAAAAATTGCCGAGGTTTTGCGGAACTGGCCCTATCAGTCCAAATTGATCGTGGTCACCGATGGCGAGCGCATTCTCGGCCTCGGCGATCTCGGTGCCAACGGCATGGGCATTCCGGTCGGAAAGCTCTCGCTCTACTCCGCCTGCGCCGGCGTGCATCCCGAATTGTGCCTGCCCATCGTGCTCGACGTCGGCACCAACAACGACGAGCTGCTGCGCGATCCCTATTATCTTGGCCTGCGGCAAAAGCGCCTGACGGGCACGGCCTATGACGAATTCGTCGACGAGTTCATGACCGCGGCGCGCGAGACGTTTCCGGGCGTGCTGATCCAGTTCGAGGATTTCGCCAACCACTCCGCCTTCCGCCTGCTGCATAAATATCGCGATGAGATCCCCGTCTTCAACGACGACATCCAGGGCACCGCAGCGGTAGCGCTGGCCGGGCTGTTCTCGGCGCTGCGCGTCAATCGCGGCAAGCTCCGGGATCAGCGGCTCTTGTTCCTTGGCGCTGGCGAAGCTGCGACGGGCATCGCCGACCTCGTGGTTTCCGCGATGATGGCCGAGGGCGCCACCGAAGCGGAAGCCTTGCGGCGCAACTGGCTGGTGGATTCCCGTGGCCTCGTGGTGCGCGGCCGCGACGGGCTCTCCGGTCACAAGCTGCGCTATGCCCATGATCACGCTGCCATCACCGACTTTGCCACCGCGATCAAGATATTGAAGCCGACCGCGATCATCGGCGTCGCGGCCGTCGGCGGCGCCTTCACGCCGGACGTGCTCCGCACCATGGCCGTGCTCAACCAGCGGCCGATCGTGTTTGCGCTCTCCAATCCCACCTCGAAATCGGAATGCTCGGCCGAGGATGCCTATCGCTACACCGAGGGACGCGCGCTGTTCGCCTGCGGCAGCCCCTACGATCCGGTGAAGCTGAACGGCAGGACTTTTGTGCCGCGCCAGGGCAACAACTCTTACATTTTCCCCGGCGTTGGCCTCGGGGCGATCGCCTGCAGCTCGCGGCTGGTGACCGACGAGATGTTCATGTCGGCCGCGCATGCGCTGGCCGACTGCGTCAAGCCGGATGATCTCGACCAGGGCAGCCTCTATCCGGCGCTGCCGCGCATCCGCGAGGTTTCCGCGCGCATCGCCACTGCGGTAGCCAACGTCGCCTATCAGAACGGCCTCGCCGTCGGCCCGCCGCCGAACGATCTGTCGGGGTTTATCGAAGCGCAGATGTACGATCCGCATTATTGAAGGGCGGCTGATTCAGTTTTAAACAGCAGAATGCATTCCCCGGCGCCGCGCCAGTCCCTTCACGCGGCGCGGTCGGTAGTATCCTATTTCATCGTCGCCAACGCTCGCTCCAGCCGGTCGATCCGGGCGCGCTCACCGAGAAGACATCTTTACACTTGCGCAGCGCCTTGCGGCCCAGCGGCGACCCGCGGCCGGGCATCGTGGCGCGCTGCGGGTGGACGGCGAACATGCCGAACAGCATGCCGGCGGCATCGGTAGCTTTGTGCGCGAAACAGCTTCGGTGCGGTCACAAGTCGGACTGAAGCATGTCGTGAGCGAGGAACGGCGGCTGCCGGATCGTGGCGCAGTTGAAGCTGCACGGAAGTTCACCCAATGATGTCACTTCACGAACATATGAACGCTCGAAATCATTGGTTGGATCGGCGCACAATTCATTGGGAGAGTCGAGATGCACGTCCAAACCTTACGCTTGTTATCCTTCTGGCTTGCGACGGCGGCGATCATTGCCCCTGCAGCGGCGGCGGACTTAAAGGCGGTCCCGAAGAAGGCGCCTCCCCCCGCGGTTGCGGCGGTCTATGACTGGAGCGGCTTCTATGTCGGCGTCAACGCAGGCTACGGCACGACACGAAACTGCTGGGATTTCGTCAGCGTCGCCGGCTTGCCCTTCACCGATGGCGAAGGGTGCCACTCGTCCGATGGGGCCGTCGCGGGCGGCCAGGTGGGCTATCGCTGGCAAATCGGTTCGTTCGTGTTAGGCGTGGAGGCGCAGGGCGACTGGGCGGACTTGCGCGGCTCGAGCGCCTCTTCGACGTTCCTCCTCGTACCGGGAGACCTCGTCATCGATTCCCGCCTGCGCGCATTCGGACTGTTCACCGGCCAAGTTGGCTATGCCTGGAACAACGTGCTGCTGTATGCAAAGGGCGGCGTGGCGGTCGTCGACAACCAGTATTTCCACACCTTCGCTACCACCAACACGTTGATCAACTCGACGACCGACACACGCTGGGGCGGCGCGATCGGGGTCGGCGTGGAATACGGCTTTGCGCCCGGCTGGTCGTTCGGTGTCGAATACAACCACCTGTTCATCGGACGCGATACGCTGGCCTTCGCCGCGGCCCCGCAGGGCTTTGCCAGCACCAACAGCATCGATCAGAATGTGGATGTGGTGACGGCGCGTATCAACTACCGCTTTGGCGGACCCTTGGTCGCCCGCTACTGAGCATTCGCTTGGCTGAGAACGGGCGGCGCGATGCACGCGCTTGCGACTCCGCCGTCCTAGTTCGCCGTCGCCCCGAAGCGCGGATGAGCGCGCCACTTCACCGTCTCCTCGGCGAGGAATTTCCCGAAGGCTTCGCCCGAGACCGTGCCGGGCTCGGCGCCAAGCTCGACGAAGCGCTTATGCACATCGGGCAATTGCAGGATGGCCACGACCTCGGTTTGCAGTCTGGCCAGCACCGGCGCCGGCGTTTTGGCTGGCGCCACTAGGCCGAACTAGGCGGAGGCCTCGAAACCCTCGACCACCCTGCTCGGCGACGGTCGGCTCTTCGGGCAAAGCATTGGCGCGGGCAGCGCCCGCGACCGCAATGGCGTTGATCGACTTGTCCTGCACCTGCGGCAGCACGGCCGGAATGTTTGTCGAACATCATGGGAATGTGGCCGGCGATGAGATCGTTCATCGCCGACGCCGCGCCCTTGTAGGGCACGTGAACGATGTCGATGCCGGTCCTGCTCTTGAGAAGCTCGCCGGCGAGATGATTGGTCGTGCCGATGCCGGAGGAGCCGAAATTTATCGCGATGACGCACGACGCGAGGTCCCGGGCCCGAATCGCGGCTCTGGCGCTGGCTGTTGCTGTCCTTGCTTTGCTGCAGCTCCAACCGGCCCGCGCCGCCGGACTTTTTCCATTGTTCGATGAGGCCCGCATTGAGGCGAGCTCCTTCGCGGGTGTCGCGACGAACGCGGCAACCCAAGTGCCTGCGCCGACGGCCAGCGACGATGAACAGGCGGGCAGCCTGTTCGGCATGGAGACCGAGCCGCTTGCGGAAGGCGAGGTTGTCGGCAAATGGAACCGCGCAAGGGCCGGCATCGCGCAAGACCGCAATGCCCTCGATCGCTGCCGCACCGACAGCAACTGTCCTGCCGGCGCACAAAAGCTGCTCGTCCTGAGCGAGGAAGGCGCCGGCCGCGAAGGCCGCGCCAAAGTGGGCTTGATCAACCGTGCCGTGGACCTTGCCATCAGCCCGGCGAGCGACGAGACGCAGTGGCGCGTCACCGACCACTGGAGCGGCCCACTGGAGACGCTGCAATCCGGCCGAGGCGACTGCGAGGATTATGCGATCGTCAAATATGCGGCGCTGGCGGCCGCCGGCATCCCTGAGCGCCACATGAAGATCGTCATTCTGACCAACGCCTTTCCGAACGAAGACCACGCCGTGCTGGCGGTCCGCGTCGAGGGAGAATGGCTGCTCCTCGACAACCGCCGGCTAGCGCTGGTTCGCGATACCGAACTCACGCGAGCGACCCCGAAACTCGTGCTGGATCAGGCGGGCGTCCGGCGCTTCGTCGCAAAGTGCCGGGCGGCCGGACGCGTTGGCTGAGGACGGCGAACATCAATTCCGGCCGTGCAGGCTGAAACGGCTCAGCGCTACGCCTGCCGCCCACATCCCTGCAGAAACAGTTTCGCCACCGTCTGGGCTCGCCGCTCCAGCGCTTCGCGGCCTGGCGGCGGCGCGTGGCCGAGCATCACGGCGCGCTGCGGCTGGAAGGCGAGCATGCCGAGCAGCATGCCGGCGACTTCCGTCGCATTGTCGATCGCGATCAGGCCGCGCTCGGCTTGCGCCTTCAGCCAGTTGGCCAGCGTGTTCTCGGTGCGCTTGATCGCCTTGCTATAGAAGGTTTCCGAGATCTCGGGAAATTTGTCGCTCTCGCCGATCACCATGCGCAGCAGCCCGATCACCGTGCCGTCGAGGATGAGCTCGCCGCAGGCGATCAGCGCCTCGCGCAGCGCCGCCTCGACGTCGGTGCCGTCGCATGCCTTGAGCCTGAGCCGCGACACGAAGCGATCGGTGCCGTCGGTGATGATGGCCTCGAACAGCGCGGCCTTGTTCGGGATCAGCCGGTACAACGTCCTGGTGGAGACGCCGGCGCGCTGCGCCACGCTCTCCATGCTGGTCGCCGCGTAACCGCTTGTCGCGAACTCCTGCCGCGCGGCATCCAGAATGACGACGCGCGTCTCCTCGTCGGGCCGCGCCTGCGGCCGGCCGCGGCCGCGCCGCTTTTCGTTCACGGGAATTCCCGGCTTCGTGATCGCCATGACGAGCCATGCCTTTAGATGAGGACTGTCATTCCATTGACAGTCTCAACATAGGGCCTATTTTGGAAAACATCAAGTTTCCAAATTACGAGGCTCGCCATGAGCGCCCAGACCGCCGCTGTCGATACCGTCCCGGAAGTTCCGGCCGAACCCGCACCAGAAGAGGCACATCAACTGGTGCCCGCGCCGGACGCCGCCGTCGCTCAGGCAAAGCCTTCAAAAAAGGAGCGAATCCGCAGAACCTTGATTGCGGGAGCCGGAGTGGCCCTGCTCGCCACTGCGTCCTGGTATGGCTGGGATTACTGGAGCGTGGGGCGCTTTCTGGTGTCGACCGATGACGCCTATGTGAAGGCCGACAACACCACGATCGCCCCAAAGGTCTCCGGCTATCTCAACCAGGTCCTGGTCGGCGACAACCAGCATGTGAAGTCAGGCCAGGTGCTGGCGCGGATCGACGACCGCGACTTCAAGGTCGCGCTCGATCAGGCCAAGGCCGATGTCGCAGCAGCCGATGCCTCGGTTGCGAGCAAGCGCGCGCAGCTTGAGGTGCAGCAGGCGGTGATCGATGCCGCGCAGGCCACGCTCGACGTCGACAAGGCGGCGCGGGTCTTCACCGCCCAGGAGAACAAGCGCTATACCGACCTGGCCGGAACGGGCTATGGCAGCGTGCAGAACGCACAAAACGCGCAGGCGCGTGACAATACGGCGCTGGCCACCATCGAGCGCGACAAGGCCAATCTGGCATCCGCGCAGAAGCAGACCGAACTGTTGAAGGCCGAGCTCGCGCAGGCCGTTGCGGCCGACGCGCGGGCGAAAGCGCAGGAGCGGCAGGCCGAGCTCAATCTGTCCTATACCACCATCACCTCGCCGATCGACGGCGTGGTGGGCAACCGCACGCTGCGGGTCGGGCAGTTCGTGCAGGCCGGCACGCAGCTGATGTCGCTGGTGCCGTCTGATGGCGCCTATGTGATTGCGAATTTCAAGGAGACCCAGCTCGGCCAGGTCCGCGCCGGCCAGCCTGTCGACATCGAGGTCGACATGTTCCCCGGCAAGGCCGTGCATGGCCACGTCGACAGTCTCGCGCCGGCCAGCGGCCAGGAATTCGCGCTGCTGCCGCCCGATAACGCCACCGGCAATTTCACCAAGATCGTGCAGCGCATCCCCGTCAAGATCGTGCTCGACGGTTACGATACCGACCTGCGGCCGGGCATGTCGGTCATCCCCAGCATCCAGACCAGGGCTGCGACCGCGGCGGCGGTCACGCCGCAGCCCGCCGCTCGCCCCATCACGTCGCAGATTGCTTCAAACAGGTGATGCCATGTCCAGCCTCACCCTCACCGGCCCCGCATCCGCGCCGCGCGCCGTGCCCGCCCCCGCCCCGCTGACTGCCCAGCCCGCGCGCGCCAGCGCCACCGTGTGGGTCGCCATCCTCGCCGCCATGATCGGCGCCTTCATGGCGATCCTGAACATCCAGATCACCAATGCCTCGCTGCTCAACATCGAAGGCGGTATAGGCACCGGCGTCGACAACGGCTCCTGGATCTCGACCTCCTATCTGATCGGCGAGATCGTGGTGATCCCGCTGACCGACTATCTCAGCCGCGTGTTCTCCTTCCGCAATATCATGCTGAGTTTCGCCAGCCTGTTCGCCGCCTTCTCGGTGGCCTGTGCCTTCGCCACCGACCTGCCGACGATGATCACGCTGCGCGCCCTCCAGGGATTTTTTGGCGGCGTGCTGATCCCGATGGCGTTCACGCTCGTCTTCACCAAGCTGCCGCAGCGGCAGCAGCCGATTGGGCTCGCCATGTTCTCGCTCGCGGTGACCTTTGCGCCGGCGATCGGCCCCACCATCGGCGGCTATCTCACCGAGAATTACGGCTGGCAGACCATCTTCTTCGTCAATGTCGTGCCGTCGGCGGTGATGGTGACGATGCTCTATTTCACGCTGGAGCGGGCGCCGCTCAATCTCGGCCTGCTCCACGAGGGCGACTGGTTCGGCATCGCCACCATGGCGGTCGGCCTGTCGGCGCTGCAGTCCGTGCTGGAGGAAGGCAACAAGAACGACTGGTTCGGCTCGCCCTTCATCGTCAAGCTCGCGATCGTCGCCGCGGTCAGTCTCGCGCTGTTCGTCGCCAATGAGCTGCTGGTCGAAAAGCCGTTGCTGCGCCTGCGGCTGCTGACCCAGCGCAATTTCGGGCTCGGTACGGTGGCGGCCGTCTTCATCGGCTTTGCGCTGTTCGGCTCGATCTACCTGCTGCCGGCCTATCTCGGCCAGGTGCAGCGCTACAATTCGGAGCAGATCGGCACCGTGCTGGCCTGGACCGGCCTGCCGCAGCTGTTGCTGATCCCGCTGGTGCCGAAGCTGATGCAGCGCTTCGACATCCGCTTCATCGCCTTTGCCGGCACCGCCCTGTTCGCGGCGAGCTCGTTCATGAACATCATGATGTCGATCGACTACTCCGGCGATCAGTTCTTCCTCCCCAACATCGTCCGCGCCGCCGGCCAGGCGCTGCTGCTGACGCCGCTCAGCGCGATCTCGCTCGGCAGCGTGGCGCCGCAGGATGCACCCGCCGCCTCCGGCATCTCCAACATGATGCGCAACCTCGGCGGCGCCATCGGCACCGCCGTGCTCTCCACCATCGTCACCAAGCGCGAGCAGTTCCACTCCAACATCATCGGCCAGGCCGTCGACCTCGGCCGCGAGGAAGTGCGCGCGCGGATCGCCGCGCTGACCGACTACTTCACTGCGCATGGCGTCACCGATCCGGCCGCCGCGCAGCATCAAGCCATCATTGCGCTCGGCAAGACCGTCAAGCAGCAGGCGCTGGTGATGGGATTTTCCGACACCTTTGCCGTGGTCGGCATCGTGCTGGTGCTGGCCGGCATCGCGCTGCTCCTGACCAGGAAGCCGAAGGGCGCGCCCGCCGGCGGCGGCGCGCACTGAGCTCGGCTCAATCGCGCTTGAGGCCCATCGACTTGATCAGCGGGGCAAGACGGGCGAATTCGTCTTCGACCAGCCGCTGGAATTGCTCGGGGCTGGAGGCGATGTCGGGCTCCAGGCCCTGCGCGCGGTAGCTATCCTGCAGTTTTACGTCCGCCATGCCGGTGCGCGTTGCTTCCGCGATCCGGCCGACGATGGCATCCGGCGTGGCGCGCGGCGCGAACAGGCCGAACCATCCCGCATATTTGAGATCGGGCATGCCGGATTCGGTCACGGTCGGAATGTCGGGCGCGCCGCTGAGGCGCTTTTCACTGGTCACGGCCAAGATGCGCACCTTGCCTGCCCCAGCGAGCTGCAGCAGATGCGAAGACACGACTGAAATTGTCAGCATGATCTGCCCGCCGACCAGATCGTTGATGGCCGGGCCCGTGCCGCGATAAGGTATGTGGACGATGTCAGCACCATCCGCCTGCTGCCTGAACATCTCGCCGACCAGATGATTGCCGGTGCTGACACCGGGCGTTCCGTAGGACAGCTTGCCCGGATTGGCTGTGGCCCAGGCGCGCAACCCCTGCAGGTCCCTGACCGGCAATGACGGATGAACCGCGAAGGCAAGCGTGCTGGTGATCAGGCGGTAGATCGCGCGGAAGTCGCGGATGCCATCGTACGCGGGGCGCGCCGACGTCAGGGGGATCATCACGTGCGTGCTGCCATTGCCGAGCAACAGCGAGTAGCCGTCCGGCGCGCTCTGCGCGACCGCTGCGCAACCGAGCGCGCCGCCGGCGCCGGCGATGTTCTCGACATAGGTCGGCCCGAGCAGCGAGGCCATCTTTTCCGCCCACGGCCGGCCGATCTGGTCGCCCGCGGCGCCCGCGGTGTAGGGGATCACCAGGCGAATGGGACGCGAGGGATAGAGGTCGGCCTTTCCGCCGCGCGGCATCGCCGCGAGGGCCGCGGCAGTTGCGGCCGCTTCGAGGAATAGCCGTCGTGATGGCAGCGTCATGCTCCGAGACTAGCACAACGCCGCGACGAATTTGCCATTACGGCATCGACCACCGGTAGTCGCGCGGCGACATCCCGACATGCTGCCGGAATCGGCGGGCGCAATGGCTCTGGTCGGCGAATCCCGCGGCCAGCGCGATCTCGGACAGCGGCAGGTCGGTGCCGCAGAGCAGCTGCTTGGTCCGCTCGACGCGGCGGCGGATCAGATAGTCATGCGGGGTCACGCCAACCGACTGCTTGAAGGCTCGGACGAAATAGCACACCGAAAGATTGGCGAGGTTTGCCAGCGTCTCAAGGTTGATCCGCTGCTCGATATGGGCATCGATATAGTCCCGCACCCTCCGCAAGATCCGCGGCGGCAGGCCGCCACGGATCATGGCCTCCCGGTCGGCCGGCGTGCCTTCCACGAGTCGTAACGACGGAGGCTGCATTTCGGCGACCACTGCATGAAATGTCACGGCCGGCGGTTCGTTTCGATATTCATCCGCGAGCTTGAGCATGACCGATCCCCTTTGCTTTCCGTCTATGTCGCCGCCAGAACCAGGGCGCGAGCGACGACTGCGCTCGATGCGGCGTTTTGCCCCGTGATCCATTTGCCGTCCTGGACCAGATGCGGCCCGCCATCGGGTCCGGCCAGGCAGGACGCGCCGAGCGACGCAAACTCGCGCTCGAGCCAAGGCGCATCGGCTGGCAGGCCGTAGTTCTCGTCTTCCGTCCGGCTCGGCGCAGTGATGGTGCGGCCCTTGACCAGCGGCACGGAGTCCGGCCCGCGAACGTGCAACAGTGCTGCCGTGCCATGGCCGACAAACGCGCAAACGCAGCGCAACTCATGCAGCCTGAGGATCAAGCTCTGTGCGGCCTGATCATTGGCGAGATCCCACAGCGCGCCGGCGCCTTCGGCAAAGTAGACCGCGCTGAAATCCGCCGCGCAGACCTGCGGCAGCGTCAAGGCGTCCGAGAAATCCTCGCGCGCCGTGCGGTCGGCCTGGAATCGCTGCAGGACGCCCGAGACCGGCGGACGACAATTGCACAAGGTATCGATCGGCGCCTGGCCGCCGAGCGGCGAACAGATCGTCACCTCAAAGCCGGCATCGACGCAGGCATAGTAGCCGTGGGCAAAGCTCTCGAGGCAGGCTCCGGTCTTGCGGTCGGAATCGCCGAGCCGGTCGTGTGAGGTGAGAACGATCAAAGCGTGCATTGGCGTCCCGCGGATTTTCAAAGGTGCTTGCACGCATGAAATTGCTTCGGCCGCCGCGATCTGAATAGGAAGGGCCGCCCGCGATTTGTACAAAGCCCGCGCGTGCACCTTCACCTTTGGTTTAACTCGGGGCGTAACATGCTGGAATCGCTAGGCATTCGCTCCGAGCGTAAAGGCCGGATTTAACAACACTTAACACGCAACATCAGCCGTTCTGCGCGATGCTCGACATGCCTTGCAATCATCGCCTTCGCCCGAGGAGTTGCACGTGAACGCCCCAGTTGCCGCCGAACTGTTGCAATCGACGTCCCTGCCGCTTGCCGAGCGACCCGGCAATGCCGCCGCGATGGCCGCTGCAGTCGCAAAACTGCTGCGCGCAGGACTGAAGACGCTGGAAACCGACCGTGAGGCGGCCGCAGAGATTTTCGCAAAGGCCTGCACGGTGCTCGAAGTTGCCGCGGCTACGGACGGATTGTCCGACAAGGCCTCGCGCGCCACGGTACCGGGCGGACTAACGCCTTGGCAGGTGCAGCGGATCAAGGCCTATGTCGACGACAACCTGAACGGCAGCGCGTCGGTGGCGGAGCTCGCCGATGTCGCAAACCTCGGACCAAGCCACTTCCGGCGGGCCTTCAAGAAAAGCTTTGGCGTCAGCCCGCATGGCTTTGTCGTCGAACGCCGAATCCGGCGGGCGCAGGAATTGATGCTGGAAACGAACCAGCCGTTGTCGGAGATCGCCTTGCAGGTCGGCTTTGCCGACCAGGCCCATCTGACCACGCGATTTCATCGGGTGGTCGGCGCAACACCCGGCGCGTGGCGCCGCGAAAGAGGTGCGGGCGAGGCCAGGCGCAAGGCGCCGAACGGGATCTTCCACGACGAGGTGTTGCGCGTTGCCGGCAGCGCGCAAAATGGCTAGGCGGCCGGCATCTGCAGCAACGATCTCGCCTCGCGAAGATCGGCGATGTCAAAGCCTTCGGTGAACTTTTCGTAGACTGACTGAACAGCGGCCCGCGCGTCCGCCGTCCGGCCCTGACCGATCCTTAGGCGCGCGAGGTTCAGGCTGCTTCGCAGCTGCCAGAACAGCGCGCCTTGCTGCTCTGCGAGCGCAAGCGCTTGCGCAAAACAATGCTCGGCTGCGGAGCTGGAGGGAGCCGCTTCGCGCAGCAGCAGTTCGCCCTTGATGCGGAGCAGCTCGGGGACGAACCAGCGTTCTCCCCTCGTCTCGCACCTCGCCAGCGCATCATCTGCTATCGCAAGGCCGGCGGTAACCTGACCGGCCTGGCCGAGGCCAATCGCAAGCTCGCCGAGCGGCAGCAGGAAGCGCGGCAGGAACCTGGCATCGCCGGCGCCGTCCAGCCCGCGCCGCAGCTCGGCCAGTCCGCCTTCGATGTCGCCGCGCTTTACCATCAACATGCCCTTGAAGCACTGTGCCCACAGATGCCAGAGCCGGATCGGATGGCGTTCGGTATGATCCAGCAGCGCCGCGCAGTAGAGCTCGGCACCGTCGAGATCGCCGGAATAATACGCCAGCGGACACGCGCCCTGCCCGAGCACGCTGCAAAACGTCAGAGCATGTCCGCTGGCGCGGCCTTCCTCGATGTTCTCGGCGACGACGCGCAGGGCCTGATCGGCAAGACCCTGAAGCCAGAGAATGCGCGCCTGGAAATAGTGGCTGGAGACCCGCACGTCGAAGCTGAAGCGGACGATCTGCGTCCGCTGCGGCACCAGCGCCAGCTGGCTTATGACGCTATCGATGTGGTGCCGCGCGCCGTTCTGATCGCCAATGTAGTGCAGCGTGGTCGCAAACAGGCGATCGGCCATCATCGATTCGATCGCGTCGGTGGAGGTCGCCGCAACATCCCTGAAGCGCTCCGCCAGCTGCAGCGCCTTTTGAAACTGTCCGTTGTTGAACTGGTCGATGCACAATCCCCACAGCGCGCGCAGCCGGTAGTCACGGTCATCGAGCCTCTCCGCAAGCTCGAGCACATCGGTCCAGGTGTGGCGCGCTTCCCGCGCCCGGCCGACGCCGTACATCAGGGACCAGCCGAGCGCGGCCGAGAGCTGCATGCGCAGACGCGCGGTTGCGCCGTCCGTGCCGTCGAGAGTTGCCAGTGCGCGCTCGACCCGCTCGCGGCATTCGGCGAGCATTGACAGCTGCACCCACAACGAGACGGCCGATGCCATCAACGTCACGCCGATCACGGCGTCGCCGTCGGCGGAGAAGGCCCAGTCCAGCCCGGCGCGCACGTTATCGAGGTGGGGGGCGTAGATCGCCAGCCACTCGGCTTGCGGCATCGACCTGCTCTCGGCATCGGCGCGCGCGAACAGGTCGATGTAGAATTCAGCAAGCCGCCTTGCCGCGTGGCGATACTCGTCGCCGCCGCGCAACTTCTCCATGGCGTAGGCGCGCGTGGTGTCGAGCAAGCGGTACTGCGGTCTGTCGCCGCGCAGATCGACCGCGACGAGCGATTTTGCTGCCAGGCCCGCGAGCTGGTCGGTGACAACATCGGCGGCAGCATCACCGCCGGCCACGAAAACGGCCGCCTCCAGCGAAAATTCCTTGGCGAATACCGCGAGGCGACGTAGTGCCCTTGCCTCGGCCTCGCCCAGCAATTCGTAGCTCCAGTCCAGTGTGGCCCGCAGCGTTCGATGCCGCGGCAATGCCGTGCGCCGGCCCGTGGTCAGCATGTTGAAGCGATCATCCAGCGACGCCGCCACCTTGGGAGCCCCAAGCGTGACGGCGCGGGCCGCGGCAAACTCGATGGCCAGCGGAATGCCGTCAAGGCGCCGGCATATCGAGGCGATCGCCGCCAGGTCTTCGCTGGTCTTGAACACCACCCCAAGCGACTTCGCCCGGATCAGGAACAACTCGACCGCAGGGCTGCCGGGATCGCCGTCGGAGCTTGTTTCCGAAGGCACCTCGAGCGGCGGAACGCGGCAGACATATTCGCCATCGATACGCAGCGTCTCGCGGCTGGTCGTCAGGATCGTGATCGACGGGCAGCGGCCGACGATCGTCTCCGCAAACGGCGCGACGGCATCCACGACGTGCTCGCAATTGTCGAGCACCAGCAGCATCCTGCGATTGCCGAGCGTCCGCGCCACCGCGTCGGCCGAGGTCTCCTCGCCGTCCAGCTTGAGGCTCAGCGTTCTGGCGACGGCGGAAGGAACGAGCTTTGGATCGGACACCGAGGCGAGCTCGACGAACACGCAGTCGCCGTCGAGCGTCGGTAAGATCGAGCGCGCCGCCTCCAGCGCGAGCACGGTCTTGCCGATGCCACCGGGGCCGGTCAGCGTGATCACGCGATAGGCCGAGAGCAGCTCCTGCAATTGGGCAATGATGTCGGCACGGCCGATCAGGCCGGACGTCGCAGTGGGAATATTTGTTGCAGCGAGCGGCGCAACGGCCCCGATCTGCTCCAGCACAGCTGCCTTCGGCGCATCAGTGGGCTCGCGGATTTCCCAGCTGCCGAGCAGGCGATAGCCGCGGCCGACCGCGGTTTCGAGCAGGCCGCGATCCGCGCCGAATGCCTTGCGGATGGCGGCAATGTGGACGCGGAGCGCGATCTCCTCGACAAAGACGCCGGACCAGATCTGCTCCAGCAATTCTTCCTTGGTGACGAGCTCGCCGGCCGATCCGACCAGTACCGCAACGATATCGAAAGCCCGCCCGCCAAGGGGCACATGCGCGCCGCGCAGCCTTACCTCACGACGGGTGAGGTCGATCTCCCACCCCGAATAGGCGTACACGGATCGCTGGCCGTGGTCCCGCGGCATTGCGGCCCTACTCCTGCACTCCGTTGCGCGAAACGCGCTTTTTTGTGCATTCTGCCGCAGCCGACGGGGCCACACAATGACCCGGCAGCGCATGGCGGTTCCACCTGCCAGACCTTGACGTCGCAGCGGAGGGCTGCTTCGCGGATCCCGCGACCGCCTCGATAGTGTTCCGAGTGCTACGTCAATTGCAGATTGTGGCTGCGACGCGAGTGCGGATCGATAACGCGTTCACGGCCCGCGCGGCAGTCGCTGGTGGCTGACACTGCGCAAGCAACAATTTGCCGAAATGGTATTGCAATTTTTGTCCTACTTCTTCGGGCTCCCCTTTTTCGACGTATCGCTGCTCTTCTTGTTCATGCCGGTGGTGCGCTTGCCGCTGTCCAGCGTGGTATCCATGGCGCCGCTCTCCTTGGCGCCTTTCAGCACTTCCGGATGCTCTTTTCCGGTCTGCGGTGCAGGGCCGCGGTCTTGCGCGAAAGCCGAGCCGCCCATGAGGATCGCGGCGGCGATTGCAACCAGGCTCTTCATTTAGGACCTCCTCAGGTTGTCCTTATGAAAACGAAATAGCGAAAATGACGTTCCCTTCGCCGCCCGCGTCGGGTTTTCGCCGAAAAACTCGGGCGTGAAGCCTTCGACACGACTGAATCCGAGCGCGGTCAGAAATGCGTCATTCGAAGGCGATCGATCGCGCCGGATAGCCGACGGCGATATCGAGATGGCTCAACAATCCGGTGACGGGCATCGCGGATTCTCCAGGGTTCTGGTGCCTCACGAAGCGCGCAGCGGCCGCAACCTGTCGCGGCCTTTGTCGTTCTCGATACTGTCAATTTTTCGCAGGAGACTTGCAATGTGGGTCGGCACGTGGCGGAACCAGTTTGGTTCCATCGTCGAGATCACCAGCGAAGCCGACGGCAGGATCGAGGGCACCTTCCGGACGGCGCTCGAGGACAGCGGCTTCTATGGCCAGACCGTTGCGATCCTTGGCGCCTGCCACGGCGACTGCATCGGATTTTCTTCCGCAAGCACGTCGCCGACGGGAGATCGCGTCGTCTCCTATACGGGTCTGTTGCGAAACGGAAAGATGGAGACGGTCTGGTCTGTCATCGCGGACAAGGCGCTGAGCGCCGCCAGGGAAGGCGAGCCGGCGAGGATGAAGTCCGTCAATTGGTGGCGCGCCGTCATGACGAACTTCGACACGTTCGAGCGCATCAGCTAGCCACGCCCTATGGATTCCAGCCGCCGCTGCCATAGGGGCGCGTGATGATCTCGAGCAGGTGGCCGTTCAGCTCCTCGAAATAGAGACCGCGGCCGCCGTCGTGGTTGTTGACCTCGCCCGGCTTCTTCTGGGCGGGATCGGCCCACCAGGTCAGCTTGCGCTCGCGGATGCGATCGAAGATCGCGTCGAACTCGCTGTCGCCCACCAGGAAGGCATAGTGCTGGCGCTTGATCTCGCCGTCGCTGTTCATGTAGTCGAGATTGGCGTCGTTGGCGGTGGTGACCATGTAGAACGGTCCCCAGCGCCGCGGCGCCGGCAAGCCCAATATGGAGGCGAGGAAATCGGCCGACGCCTTGCTGTCACGCGCCGACAGGATGGTGTGATTGAAGTCGATGGCCATGCTGAGACCTCCTTCATGATGAGCCAGGTTGAACCCCGGCCCCGCTAGGCGGCGCGATAGGATTGCACGTCGCCTTGCCAATTGATGCGCCTCAAAAACTGCTCCCATGTCAGGGCGTGCGGATCGATTTTCCGGCTCCAGAACAGGTCGCGTTCGGAGGCAAAATAGCCGTATTCGACGGCGTACTCCACCATCCCCACCAACTCGCGCACGTGATGTTCGTTGGCGGCAAAATGCGGAAAGTGGCGCAACAATTCTTCCCGTGAATAGGCGGAGGCATAGCGCGCCCGCTGGCCGCTGACGCGAACGAATGTGTCCACCATCTCCTGCGCGGTGAGAGTCTCGCCGATCACCGGCTTGACCTGCCCGTCATACTCACTCGGGTGATCGAACATTTCGCGCACCGCCGGTCCCGGCGCCGTGAGCGGATCGCAGAACGGCATCGGAATATGCGGCGGCAGGTAGATCGCAAAAACGATTCCGTCATCGCCGCGCTGCGGCACGTAGTACTCCAGGAAATTGGTGTAGAAGAACGCCAGGTAGACGAATGAACTGCGAACCGGCAGGCCTCGAATATACTCCTCCACTTTCGCCTTGTCGGTGAAGTGCGGCGCCCATTTCTTGCCGCTGGTGCGCGCTTCGACATTTTCGAGGCCGCTGAAAACCACATGTTCGACGCCGGCGGCCACCGCCGCATCGGCCAGTTCCTTCCCGAGCGTAAGCTCGGGTTCCGCCGGCAGCACCTTGACCATGGGCGGCGTCATCAGGAACGCACCGGTCGAGCCCCTCATGGCTGCACTCAGTTCGGCCTGTCGGCCGAGCTCAAGCGGTGCGACGACGATTTCGGCGCCTTTCTGCGCCAAGAGCTGCGCCGGCCGGCTGTCGCGGCCCCGGGTCAGAGCGCGCACGCGGTAGCGTCCGCTGTCGAGCAACGCCTCGGCGACACTGCGACCTTGCTTGCTCGAGGCGCCGGCAACACTGATCAAGGGTTTGGATGTATCGGCTTGCGCCATGCGACGTCTCCGGTTTTGGAGCGTAAACCGCCCTCTGCCGCACCCGTTCCAGACGGAGCGCGTACCGAACGATCAAAGCGGCGCGAGTGTTGTGAATCGCGGTTTGAAATCGCGTCCTATTCCGCGGCTATGCGTCCGACGGATAGCAGCTACCGGCGAGTATTCGAAATAAAGCCCACGCCGGCTCCCTAGTGGCACCGGCAAGGCACATCAAGGCAGACGCGCTCTTATCTCGGGCTGCTCCAATCCCATGACCGCAATAGCGTTGGCGCGGCCGCGGATCGGCATCGGCCCGAGGTCGTGAAGAGCAACAGGCGCGGCTGCGTCGAAGCGCTCGATCGCCGCACGTGCGACAAGGAAGCCGCCTTCCACGGTGCGGCTGAGCTCTTCCAGTCGCGACCCGGCGTTCATGGTGTCACCATTGAAGACGATGGCACGTTTGATATCGCCGATCTCGCCCACGATAACCGGGCCGAGGTTGAGGCTGCCACGGATTTCCGGCGCGGCGCCGAACTCGCGCAACAGACGGGGCGCTGCATCCTGCAATGCCTTGCGCATCGCGAGGAAGCAGCGCAGCGGACGTGCATCCACGGCCCCGATCTTCTCCGGCCAGGTGACGATCAATTCATCACCGACATATCCGAGAACCTCGCCGCGATAGTCCACGACCGGACCCGTCAGAAGGCGAAAGGTGCGGTCGAGCAAGCGATGAATGCCGATACCACCCAGCCGTTCGGCAAGGCCCGTCGAACCGGCAATGTCCACGAAAAGCACGAAACGACTTTCCTGCCGCGGCCGGTGGTAACGGCCGGTGAAGAAATTGAGCAGTGTGCGGGTGCCTACCACGTTTGCCATCTGGATGACGAAGTTGATCGCGATTGCCGTCAGCGCGATCAACTCGATCGAATCCATGAACGAGTGGTTTGCCGGCATTGCGGCACCAAATGCCAGGCGGCAGTAGTGGATCGCGGCGTGCAATATCACGATCACCAGCCCGTACACCAGGCTGCGCAGCAGCAGCGAGAGGCTGAAGGGAAGCCGGCCGATCCATTGGCGAACCGCCGCCTGAGCCAGATAGAGCTCCAGCATGACCAACGTGAAGCTGATGCTGACGCCGTGCAGGGCCGATATGAAGATCGATTCGGCAGTCACCTCCCTCTGCGCGAGCGCGACACCCACGCCGACGAGCCCGCTGATGCCTACTATGCTGGCGACGAGCCGGATATTCCGTTGCTGGCGCGGATTCATGCAACTTTCCCTTCGCACGCCAAGGTTCCGAAGGCTCCATGTATAGCGGATTTCGCTGCAGCGGCGAACCTGCGGCAGCACCGCCGGGATATTGCCGAACATCATGGGAATGGGGCCCGCGAGCAGCTCGTTCGTCGCGCTGCGCCCTCTCGTCGATAAGTTCACCGCGGATGGGCGGATTCCCGCGAGGTCGACAGTCCGCCACGGCAAATTGATCGAGATCGGGGCGACCAGATGTCGCCGCCCCCGGTCACCGCGCCCCCTCGAACCCCGCGAGCACGGCCGTCAGGTTGGCGCCGAGAATGTCGGAGAGATAGCCGCCTTCCTGCACCAGCACCGTCGGCAGTCCGAGCCGCGCGATCGCCGCACCGATGCGGCGGAAGCCGTCGGTAGTCACCGCAAGTCCCGCGAGCGGATCATGCTCGGAAGCGTCGAGACCGAGCGCGACCACGAGCGCGCCGGGCGCAAAGGCGCGGATGGTTCGCGCCGCGACATCGAACGCGGCGAAATAGCCATCATCCCCGGTGCCGAGCGGCAGCGGGATATTGAGGTTGGCGCCCACGCCTTCGCCCGCGCCGCGCTCATGGGCGTAGCCCCAGACATAGGGATAGTAGAAGGCGGGATCAGCATGGATCGAGACGGTCAGCACGTCGCCGCGCTCGTAGAAGATGCCCTGCGTGCCGTTGCCGTGATGCACGTCGACATCGAGGATCGCCACGCGCTCGTGTTTCAAACGCAAATGCGCGGCCGCGACTGCGCTGTTGTTGAGGAAGCAGAAGCCGCCGGCGACATCGCGAAAGGCGTGATGACCGGGCGGCCGGCACAGCGCGTAAGTAGCATCCTCGCCGTCCAGCACCATCTGCGCCGCAGTGGTGGCGACATCGGTGGCGGCGCGGGCGGCGGCCCAGGTCCCAGGCCCGATCGGGCAGCCGGTGTCGGCGGTGTGCCAGCCCAGCCGGCCGACGATGTGGGTCGGATAGGTCGCGGCATGCCGCACCGGATGCACATTGGCGATCATCTCGGGACCGGCGTCGCCGAGCGCCGACCAGGCGTCCCACGCCTCAGCGAGAAAGCCGAGATATTCGGCACTGTGAACGCGCATCCGCGGCCCCTGCCCGAACACATCAGGGGCGACCAGCTGGTGCCTGCCCGCAGCCAGCCCCGCCATCAGCCGGTCGGCACGCTCGGGCTGCTCGGTAGTGCGCTTGACCACGCCGCGGACGAGAAAGAATTGCGGATCGTGGCTGCGATGCAGTTCGGTGTAGACGGCTTTCAATGCAGGCTCCCGCCGCCGAGCAACTGGCAGCGCCGCCGCGCACCGAGCGCCGCGGACGCAGCGTTGGTCAGGAGAGGTCTCATTCTTCCCCCCTCAGGGTCGCTCCAGCGTGATGAACTTGATGGCAATGCTCCCCCAATGCCCGATCTGAATCAAGGAGTGCGCCCGGCCATGCCGGGCAGGCCTTCGCATTGCCGCGGCCTTGCCTCCATCGCAGCCGGTTCATCAGCCGCAAAAACACAGGGCTCCCGGCCGCATTGCCGGGAGCCCTGTGTTTTCCGCCGGGGACCGTTGCGCCGCGCGAGCGGCGTGCGATCCACCCCGCGCGCCCAGCGGCAAGGCCGGCCGCGCTGCTCAAATGTCTGCCGCTGACGTCAGCGGATCACGAAATCGAGCTCGCGCGCGATTTCTGGCGCGGGCTGTGTCTCCGCGGGCGCCGCTTTCGGTTCCGCCGGCAGTTGCACGATGCGCGCCCGCTGCTCGAGCACGAGGTCGTTCACCTTCACGATCGTGCCATCGGGAAATTCTAGCGCATCATGGTGCACCGTCGGATTGTCCAGTTCGACCTGGCGAAACCGCGCGACCCGATCGCCCATCTTCCTACGGAAAAGCGCGCCTTCCCGGCATGCTTCGTCCTCAAACGCGACTTCCGTGCCGGGACGCAGGCAGACGGCAACCGTGGGATCGCTCGGCGAGGCGAAGCCGCGGGTGGACGTCCCGTAAAACTTCGTCACCATCAATACCTCGCCGGCTTCGGCCGCCCGCGAGGCTACGCAGTGCAAGCTGTAGTCACACATGTGTCCATTCCTCCTGTTTGCCAACCATGTGCGGCCAACGCGGCGCCGATGCGGGGGTTCCTATTTTGATCGCCGGCGGCTGACCGGCCGAAAATGCAGGCGGGCGTGACCGCGCCATGCCTGGTGCTAACCAGAGCAATGCGAGCGGGAAGAACGGGCGATGGCCGCTTCGCCGCTGATTGCCCATGCGCGCTGCCCGCATGGGCAATCAATTCATCGTCAGCCCAGAATGGCCTCACCGAACAGGACCCGCGCATAGTCGCGGAGCGCGGCGGCCACGCTGAACAATCTCGGCGGGCTCCGCCATTCGGGGCGAGAGATTCGGCCAGGAGCGGATTATTGAAAAATGATCGCGCCTTGCGCGCTCCAGTCGCTACTGGCACGAAGGTCAGCATGTGTGGCGCGCTCGCTCGAGGCTCTAGTAATTGCTCGCCGTCAATTCATTGGGGATGCCGCCAATCGGGCATTCGTCGGTGCCGGCGGTGGAGCGGGTCATCGCCTCGACCATTTCGCGCGTGCCTTCGGGATCGGCGATCCATTTTGAATAGAAATCGTAGGGACAGGCCGCGACACCGCGGGCACTTTCGCCGGAGTTGATCATGCCGGTGTAGCCGCGGTGCAGCAGCTTGTAGAGGTGGTTCTGCGACTGATTGTTGCGGCGGGCGTCGCGGATCAGGTGTTTTGACAGCGCGGCGTACTGGATGCCGTATTCTTCCTCGCCGGTCTCGCCGAGCGTGCGGCCGTCGAAGCCGATAATGGCGGAGTGACCGAAATAGGAATAGACGCCGTCAAAGCCCGCGGCATTGGCGACCGCGACATAGACGTTGTTGGCCCAGGCCATCGCCTTGGAAATCATCACCTGCTGTTCCTTGGCCGGATACATGTAGCCCTGGCAGCGCACGATCAGCTCGGCACCCTTCATGGCGCAGTCGCGCCAGATCTCCGGATAGTTGCCATCGTCGCAGATGATCAGGCTGATCTTCAGGCCCTTCGGCCCCTCGGAGACATAGGTGCAATTGCCGGGATACCAGCCCTCGATCGGCACCCACGGCATGATCTTGCGGTACTTCTGCACGATCTCGCCCTTGTCGTTCATCAGGATCAAGGTGTTGTAAGGCGCCTTGCTCGGGTGCTCCTCATGGCGCTCGCCGGTGAGCGAGAACACGCCCCAGACTTTTGCCTTGCGGCACGCTTCGGCGAAGATCTCGGTCTCGGCGCCAGGGACGGTCGAGGCGGTCTCGTACATCTCCTTGGCGTCGTACATGATGCCGTGGGTGGAGTATTCGGGGAAGATCACGAGATCCATGCCGGGCAGGCCGACCTTCATGCCGACGATCATGTCGGCGATCTTGCGGGCATTGGCGAGCACCTCGGCCCTGGTGTGAAGGCGCGGCATTTTGTAGTTGACGACGGCAACGCCGACCGCGTCGTGGCTTGAGGAAATATCACCGTGAAGCATAGGTCGTCTCCTGTTGTTATTGGCAGCCTCAGTGGCTGATCATCCATGGCCGCGCGGTCGGAAAACTCTTCGCGCCGCCTTTCGTCTTCGTCATCAGGCGCGCCGGCTTCTTGCTCGAGCCGGAGCAGCAGCCGCAGCCCGGGCCGTGCGAGGCCTGGTATTCGCCCGATGTTTTCGGCGCATGGCGGCTGCGCTCGTTGGTGGCGTGGGCCTTTCGCCGGTCGGACGGCATGCAGAAAAAGTTAGGTGCGGTCAGGATGACGCGTGGCGATTGCGTGTCGCAGCGCGGGCAGTCCCGCGGGTCGTCGCATTCGGCCATCGGCCGCATGTCGGTAAAGGGGCCGCAGTCGTTGCAGAGATATTCGTAGACGGGCATCTGCTTTCCTCGCGCACTCACAAGCGGCGGATGCGGGACGGCAAACAGGCGCCGTCCCGCCCCCGCCGCGAAAACTTACTTGTCCGGCGAGAGCGGCATCTGGATATCGCCCTTGATGTGCTTGATCGGGCCGGCCGCCGACGGCATGACGTCGAAGTCAAAAATCTCCGTCGGCAGCCACAGCGTGGCGCAGGCGTTGGGCACGTCGACCACGCCGGAGATATGGCCCTGGCACGGCGCGGTGCCGAGGATCGAATAGGCCTGCGCGCCGGAGTATCCGAACTTCTTCAGGTACTCGATCGCGTTGAGGCATGCCTGGCGGTAGGCGATATGGACGTCGAGATAGTGCTGCTTGCCTTCCTCGTCGACCGAGATGCCTTCGAAGATCAGGTAATCCTTGTAGTTCGGCGTGATCGGCGACGGCTTGAACACGGGATTCTTGATGCCGTACTTGGCGACACCGTCCTTGATGATGTCGACCTTCAGGTGCAGCCAGCCCGCCATTTCGATGGCGCCGCAGAAGGTGATCTCGCCATCGCCCTGACTGAAGTGCAAATCGCCCATCGAGAGGCCGCCGCCGGGCACATAGACCGGGAAGTAGATTTTTGAGCCGCGCGACAGATCCTTGATGTCGCAATTGCCGCCATGCTCGCGCGGCGGCACGGTGCGCGCGCCTTCGGCGCCGATCTTGGCCTTCACATCGCCCTTGGCCCGGCCGGCATGTGCCGTCGGCGCGAAGGGCGGATTGGCGAGCCCCGGCACGCGGGTCGGATTGGTCGCGATCAGCGCGGTCTCGCGCTCGTTCCATTTCGCCAGCAGTTTTGGATCGGGCAGACAGCCGATCAGGCCGGGATGGATCAGGCCGGCAAAGCTGACGCCTGGCACATGGCGCGAGGACGTGTAGAGGCCCTGGATGTCCCAGATCGATTTCTGCGCCAGCGGGAAATGATCGGTGAGAAAGCCACCGCCGTTCTTCTTGGAGAAGAAGCCGTTGAAACCCCACAGGCTCTCCTTCAACGGCCCGACGTCGAGCAGATCAACCACCAGCAGGTCGCCGGGCTCGGCGCCCTTGACGCCGACCGGGCCGGACAGGAAGTGCACGATCGAGAGATCAATGTCGCGCACGTCGTCAGCCGAATCGTTGTTCTTGATGAAGCCGCCGGTCCAGTCATAGGTCTCGATGATGAAATCATCGCCGGGATTGACCCACGCCACCATCGGAATGTCCGGATGCCAGCGATTGTGGATCATGTCGTTCTCATAGGCCGACTTGGTGAGATCGACCTTGATGATCGTCTCCGGTGCCGATTTGTAGACCGACTTCATGGCATCGACTTTGAGCATCTCTTGCATCGCAAGCTCCCCTGGTTACAAAGAAGTCTAAACAGACAGGTATTTCGAGATCTGCGCGGCATCGACGCCGTCGCGCGGATCGTCGCGGACGATCTCGCCGTTCTCGATGACGAGCACGCGGTCGGCGACATCGAGCGCAAAACTGAGCACCTGCTCGGACACCACGATCGACAGCCCACGCTGGTCGCGGATGCGTTTCAACGTGCGCGCCATCTCCTTGATGATGGAGGGCTGGATGCCCTCGGTCGGCTCGTCGAGCAGCAGCACCTTCGGCTTGGTGGCGAGCGCACGCGCGATCGCGAGCTGCTGCTGCTGGCCGCCGGAAAGATTGCCGCCACGGCGGTTCTTCATCTCCAGCAGCACCGGAAAAAGCTCGTAGATGCTGCCGGGCACCTCCGACTCGCCCGCCACCACCAGGCCAGTCTCGATGTTCTCCTTCACCGTCATGGTGGAGAAGATCATGCGGCCCTGCGGCACATAGGCGAGGCCTTTTGCCACCCGCTCAAAGCTCTGCAATGGCGCGAGCTCCGAACCCTCCATGGTGATGGAGCCGCTCTTCGCCGGCAAAATTCCCATCAGCGATTTCATCAGCGTGGTCTTGCCCATGCCGTTGCGGCCCATGATCGCCACGATCTCGTTCGGCGCGACGGACACGTTGAGGCCGTGCAGAACCTCGCTTTGGCCATAGGCGACGTGAAGATTGGAAATTGCCAGCATCGCCTTCTCCTCAATGCCCCAGATAGACTTCGATCACCTTCGGATCGTTCTTTACCTTCTCCATCGTCCCCTCGGAGAGGATCTGGCCCTGGTGCAGCACGGTGACCTTGTGGGCGATGTCCTCGACGAACTTCATGTCATGCTCGATCACCAGCACCGAGCGGTCCTTGATGATGCGGTTGAGCAGCTCCGCGGTCTTGGCCCGTTCGGAGACGCTCATGCCGGCGACCGGCTCGTCCAGCATCAGGAGGTCCGGGTCCTGGATCAGCAGCATGCCGATCTCGAGCCATTGTTTCTGGCCGTGACTGAGCTGGTCGGCATAGGTATCGAGGCGGTCTTTCAGGAAGATCATCTCGGCGACCTCTTCCACCCGTTGCTTCACCGCGGCGTCGCGCTGGAAGGTCAGCGAGCCGAACACGGTGCGGCCGCGCGGGAACGAGATTTCCAGGTTCTCGAACACGGTAAGATCTTCGAATACCGACGGCGTCTGGAATTTTCGCCCCACGCCCGTCTGCACGATCTCGTTCTCCTTCAGCCTGGTCAGCTCCTTGCCGCGAAACTGGATCGAGCCCGAAGTGGCCTTGGTCTTGCCGCAGATCAAATCGAGCACCGTGGTCTTGCCGGCGCCGTTGGGGCCGATGATGACGCGGATTTCGTTCTCCTCGACATAGAAGGAGAGATTGTTGACCGCCTTGAAGCCGTCGAAGGAGACGGTGAGCGCTTCGACCGCGAGCAGAAATTCCTTGGGCTGATGACCGATGAGCATGATGGCCTCCTCACTCCGCCGGCGCGCCGGCCGCGACGGAATCGTCGGCCACGGAGCTGCCCAATTTCGATTTGCGGGCAGCGATCAGACGATCAAGGTGCGGTTGCACATGATCGGCCCAGATGCCCGAGAGGCCATTCGGGAAGGCCAAGACCACCGCGATGAACAGCGAGCCGAGGCCGAACAGCCAGAGCTGCGGAAACGATTCCGACAGCAGCGTCTTGGCGAAATTGACCAGCAGCGAGCCCCACACCGCGCCGAAGATCGACATCCGTCCGCCGACGGCGGTGTAGATCACCATTTCGATCGAGGGCACGATGCCGACAAAGGACGGCGACATGAATCCAACATTGAGCGCGAACATGGCGCCGCCGATCGCAGCGAAAATCGCAGCCATGCAGAAGGCAAAGATCTTGAAGTTGGCGACGCTGTAGCCGGAGAACCGGACGCGGTCTTCCTGCTCGCGCATCGCCACCAGGATGCGGCCGAGCTTGGTCAGCCGGATGAACTGCGCGATCAGGATGCAGCCGAACAGCAGGAAAACTTCAAGGAAGTAGAGAATGACCTTGGCGTGATCCGGCCGGATATCCCATCCCTTCAGGGTGCGCAGGTCGGTCATGCCGTTGATGCCGCCGGTATAGCCCTGCTGTCCGACGATCAGGATGGTCAGGATCGCGGCGACCGCCTGGGTGATGATCGCAAAATAGGTGCCGCCGACGCGGCGCTTGAACATCGCAGTGCCGATGATCAGCGCAAAAATGCCCGGCACCAGGACGATAGCGATCAGGGTGAAGCCAAGACTGTGGAACGGCTGCCAGAACAACGGTAGCGCAGTGATCTGATTCCAGTCCATGAAATCGGGAATTCCCGGGGTGGACTGAATTTTCGTGTTCTCGACGCTGGAGGCTTCCAGCTTGAGGAACATCGCCATGCAGTAGCCGCCGAGGCCGAAGAACACCCCCTGCCCCAGACTGAGAATGCCGCCATAGCCCCAGCACAGCACGAGGCCGATCGCGACGAAGGCGTAGGTCAGGTATTTCGCGACCAGGTTGAGGCGGAACACATCCAGCGACAGCGGCAGAATCACGAACAGGATTACGGCCAAGGCAACGAAGCCAATTAGCTCGGATCGATTGAAGAAGCGTGAGTTGATGATCATGACCTGCCTGTTTGCTGTTATTTGCGGACCTTGAGGGCGAACAGACCCTGCGGCCGCAGCATCAGGATTCCGACGACGGCGAGCAGCGTCAGCACCTTGGCCATCGAGCCCGACGTGAAGAACTCCAGCGTCGACTGGGTTTGCGAGATCGAGAAAGCGGAGGCGATGGTGCCGAGCAGGCTGGCGGCGCCGCCGAACACGACCACCAGGAAGGTGTCGACGATGTAGAGCTGGCCCGAGGTCGGCCCGGTCGAGCCGATCATGGTGAAGGCGCTGCCGGCGATGCCGGCGATGCCGCAGCCGAGGCCAAAGGTGTAGCGATCGACCTTCTCGGTGTTGATGCCGACGGCGCCGGCCATCACGCGGTTCTGCACGACGGCGCGGACCTGGCGGCCCCAGCGCGACCAGAACAGCACGTAGGAAACCACGACGGTGATCATCACCGTCAGGCCCATCACGAACATGCCGTTGATCGGGATCTGGATGGAGTCGGTCGCCTGCCACGAGCCCAGCATCCATTGCGGCAGCTCGACACCGACCTCGCGGGCGCCGAAGATGGAGCGGTAGGCCTGTTGCAGGATGAGGCTCAGCCCCCAGGTGGCGAGCAGCGTGTCGAGCGGGCGCTTGTAGAGGTGACGTATCAGCCCCCATTCGACCAGCATGCCGAGCAAGCCCGAGGCGATGAACGCCAGGATCATCGCGAGAAAGAAGTAGCCGGGAAACAGCGAGGGGAGGAAATGCTGGAAGGCGTTCGACGTCATCCAGGTGACGTAGGCGCCGAGGATCATGAACTCGCCATGGGCCATGTTGATAACGCCCATCTGGCCGAAGATGATGGCAAGTCCGAGCGCCATCAGCACATAGACGGAAAACAGGATCAGGCCCGCAAAGCCCTGCATCACGAAGATCGAGCCGAGATCGCCAATCGAATAGTCGCCGAGCATCGATGTTTCTCCATCGGGAGGAATGCCCCGCGTCGCGCGCACCTTCGCGACGCGGGGCGGTTGTGCGTGGATTGACGGTCCACGCCAGGGAGCTGCTTGCGGGAACGGCGCCAGCGACACGCGCCTACTGGTAGCCCTTCGGGAACGGATCGGGCTCGACCAGATCGGCGGTCTCGAAGATCAGCTCGAACTGACCATCGAGCTTGGCGCGGCCGACGCGGGTCTTGGACCAGAGATGATGGTTTTCGTGGATGCGCACATAGCCTTCGGGCGCGCCCTTGAATTCCACGCCGGGTGAAGCGGCGGCGATCTTGTCGACGTCGAAGCTGTTCGCCTTCTCGACTGTCAGCTTCCACAGCCACGGGCCGAGATAGGCAGCCTGGGTGACGTCGCCGATTACGGTCTTTTCGCCCCACAATTTCTGGAAGGCGGCAACGAATGCCTTGTTGTTGGGGTTGTCGAGCGACTGGAAGTACTTCATGCAGGCATAGGCACCCGCGATGTTCTCGCCGCCGATGCCGTCGATCTCGTCCTCGGTCACCGAGATCGTGAGCAGCGCCTGCTTTGCAAGGTCAACGCCGGCGGCCTTGAGCTGCTTGTAGAAGGCGACGTTCGACCCGCCGACAACGTCAGTGAAGATCACATCGGGCTTGGTCAGCTTGATCTTGTTGATGACCGAATTGAACTGGGTGCTGCCCAGCGCATAGTACTCCTCGCCGACGACCTTGCCCTTCAGCACGTTCTCGACGTGCTTGCGCGCGATCTTGTTCGAGGTGCGCGGCCAGATGTAGTCCGAGCCGATGAAGAAGAAGGTTTTGGCACCCTTTTCCTTGGCGATCCAGTTGAGGCCCGCGAGAATCTGCTGGGTGGCTTCCTGGCCGGTGTAGATGACGTTCTTGGACTGCTCGAGACCTTCGTAGAAGGTCGGATAATAGAGCATGCCGTTGTACTGCTCGACGACCGGCAGCACCGCCTTGCGCGAGGCCGAGGTCCAGCAGCCCATGATGGACGCGACCTTGTCGTTGACGAGAAGTTTTTTGGCCTTCTCGGCAAAGGTCGGCCAGTCGCTGGCGCCGTCCTCCTGGATGAATTTGATCTTGCGGCCAAGCACGCCGCCCATGGCGTTGATCTGCTCGATGGCGAGTTTCTCGGCCTCGATCGAACCGGTCTCCGAAATCGCCATCGTACCGGTGGCCGAATGCAGGATGCCGACCGTGACCTCAGTATCGGTGACGGCGAGGCCCGTCGTGTTGACGGCCGATGTGGCCGGCCCGGCACCAAAAGCCACCCGCGGCAACAGTGCCATCGCAGGTATCGCCGCCGCTCCCATCAACAGCTTGCGGCGAAGTGGAGACTGCAACTCCCGTTTGATCTCGTCTGACATGAGCACCCCATTTTTGGTTCGAGGACACGCTTTCGTCAGGCGAGGTTGGCCCGGATTGTGCAGCGCACAGATACGCAAGATCGCGTATGTTGCACCGCAAAATTGCGACGTAGGTTTTGGGGGTAGCGGTGATCGGCTTGGGAGTCGGAAGTGGCAGGGCGGCAGCGCATAGACCGCGTCAGGCGCCAATATAATCAATGGGTTGCCAACCAGACGCTGGAAGACTACGCGCTGCGCTTCACGGCCAAGAGCGCGAGGCGATGGTCCGCCGGGCGCGTCGCCAACACCGCGTTGGGAGCGATCTCCTTCCTCGCCCTGGAGGCGATCGGCGGCACCATTGCCCTCAATTACGGCTTTGCCAATTCGGCTGCGGCCATCCTCGTCGTCAGCGTCATTATTTTCTGCTGCGGAATGCCGATCGCCTATCATGCCGCCAAATGCGGCATCGACATCGACCTGCTCACCCGCGGCGCCGGCTTCGGCTATATCGGCTCGACCATCACCTCGCTGATTTACGCCTCCTTCACCTTCATCTTCTTTGCCATCGAAGCCGTCATCCTTGCTGCAGCACTCGAGATGTGTTTTGGCATTTCGCGCCCTGTCGGCTACCTGATCAGCGCGGTCGTCATCATTCCCGTGGTGACCTACGGCATCACGCTGATCAGCCGCTTCCAGCTGTGGACGCAGCCGCTCTGGATCGTGCTGCACATCTTGCCCTTTGCAGCGATCGCCTACGCCAGCCCCTACTCGTTCACGGAGTGGACGAAATTCGCGGGCGAGCAAGGCGATGCCAATGGCCATCTCGATCTGCTGTTGTTCGGCACGGCGGCGTCGGTCGTGTTCTCACTGGTGGCGCAGATCGGCGAGCAGGTGGACTTCCTGCGCTTCCTGCCGCGCGACCGCCGCACGTCACCGACGTCGTGGTGGATTGCGCTATCGATCGCCGGCCCCGGCTGGATCATTTTTGGCACGCTCAAATTGTTGCTTGGCTCGTTTCTCGCCTTCTTTGCCTTGAGCCACGGCCTTACCAGCGAGCAGGCCGCCGAACCTGCGCATATGTATCTCGAGGCGTTCCATTATGTGCTATCGCAGCCCGACATGGCACTGGCGCTGACCGGCATCTTCGTCGTCCTCTCGCAGATCAAGATCAACGTCACCAACGCCTACGCCGGCTCGATCGCCTGGTCGAACTTCTTCTCGCGGCTGACGCACAGCCATCCCGGCCGCGTGGTGTGGCTTGTGTTCAACGTGCTGGTCGCGCTGCTCTTGATGGAGATCGGCGTCTACAAGGCACTGGAGCAGACGCTGGCGCTCTATTCGAATGTGGCGATTGCCTGGGTCGGGGCGCTGGTGGCCGATCTCGTCATCAACAAGCCGCTCGGCTTGCGACCGCAGCATATCGAGTTCAAGCGCGCGCATCTCTGCGACATCAACCCGGTCGGCGTCGGCGCGATGCTGATCGCGACCGTGGTGTCGATCAGCGCGTTCTACGGCCTGTTCGGCCCTACCGCGAAGGCGCTCTCCGCTTTCGTGGCGCTGGCCGTGGCCTTTGTCACCGCGCCCATGATCGCGTGGGCGACCGACGGCAAATACTACATCGCGCGCAAGCCGAAGCGGAGCTGGCAGAACATCGAGCAGATCCAGTGCTGCATCTGCGAGCACTCCTTCGAGCCGGAGGACATGGCCTCCTGCCCCGCCTATGCCGGCCCGATCTGCTCGCTATGCTGCTCACTCGATGCGCGCTGCCACGATCTCTGCAAGCCGCATGCGCGCATCCAGGCGCAGGTATCGGAGACGCTCGGCAAACTGCTGCCGCAGCCGATCTATGACCGCATCAATTCGCAGGTCGGGCATTATCTCGGCGTATTCGCAGTGTCCGCGGGCCTTGTCGCGCTGGTGCTCGGGCTGATCTATCTGCAGACTTCTGCTTCGGCGCAACTCGATACGCAGCTGTTGTCGGACGTGCTGTGGAAGGTGTTCTTCGCGCTCACCATCATCATTGGCGTCGTGGCATGGCTGTTCGTTCTCGCCCAGCAGAGCCGGCGCGCAGCTGAAGCGGAGACACGTCGGCAGACCACGCTGCTGATCCAGGAAATCGACGCGCACAAGCGCACCGACGCCGAGCTGCAGCGCGCCAAGGAAGTGGCGGAATCCGCCAACCTCGCCAAGAGCCGCTATGTCGTGGGTCTGAGCCACGAATTGCGCTCGCCGCTGAATGCGATAAGCGGTTACGCGCAACTGCTCGAGCAGGACGCAAGCCTGCAGGAGCGGCCGCGCGAACAGGTGAGCGTGGTCCGCCGCAGCGCCGATCATCTCTCGGGCCTGATCGACGGCATTCTGGACATCTCCAAGATCGAGGCCGGACGCCTCTATTTGTCACGCGACGAGGTGCGGCTCGGCGAATTTCTGGACCAGCTCGTCGGCATGTTCCGCCTGCAGGCCGCCGCCAAAGGCATCGACTTCGTGTTCAAGCGTCCGGCGGTGCTGCCGGTCGTGGTCTATGCCGACGAGAAGCGGCTGCGGCAGATCCTGATCAACCTGTTATCAAACGCCATCAAGTTCACGCAAAGCGGCAGCGTACAGTTCGTGGTGCATTACCGCAGCCCCGTCGCCGAGTTCGAGGTGATCGATACCGGCCCCGGCATCCAGGCGGGCGACCTCGAACGCATCTTCGCGCCATTCGAGCGCGGCGCGCTCGGCGTGTCGCAGCCGCAGACCGGCACCGGACTTGGGCTGACCATCAGCCGTCTGCTCGCGGGCGTAATGGGCGGCGACATCAAGGTGAGCTCAACGGTCGGCAGCGGCAGCAATTTCCGCGTCAAGATCCTGCTGTCGGAGGTGACCAATCCGACGCGGATCGCGCCAGTGGACGCGCCGGTCTGTGGCTACCTCGGCCCGCGCAAGACCATCCTGATCACCGACGACGACCCGACGCACCGCGACCTCCTGCGACAGGTGCTGGCGCCGCTCGGCTTCATCCTGCTCAGCGCGCCCGACGGCGCCGGCTGCCTTGCGATGGCGGAGCACTGCCGGCCGGATTTGTTCCTGCTCGACATTTCCATGGGCAGCATGGACGGCTGGACGGTGGCGCAAGCGTTGCGGGCGAGCGGCCATCATCAGGCGCGCATCCTGATGGTGTCCGCAAGCGCGCTGGAAGCGCATGGCGCGCCACTGGCGCAACCCTATCACGACGGCTATCTGATGAAGCCGATCGACATTCCAAGACTGCTGGAAGCGATCCGCCAGTTGCTCAAGCTGCAATGGCAATACGCCGCCGACCAGCCGCCTCGGCCGCAGTGGAAGCCCGAGACGGGCTCGCGCCCGTCAGTCAGACATGTCGAGGAGCTGATCGGGCTTGGGCAACTCGGCTACATCAAGGCCATCCAGACCAGGCTCGACGAGATCGGCCACGATTTCCCCGAGCATGCCGATTTCGTCGCCGAGATGCGGTCGCTGATCGACCGCTTCGATCTCGACCAGTACATGGCGACCCTGAAGACGCTGCACTCCTATGATCACTGAAGCCAAAAAGCGCGACGTCGCACTCGTCGTCGATGACTCGCCGGAAACCTTGCGTCTGCTCACCGATGCGCTCGACGGTGCCGGCATGACGGTAATGGTGGCGCTGGACGGTGCCGGCGCGATGCGCATCGTCGACCAGATCACGCCCGACATCGTGCTGCTCGATGCGGTCATGCCAGGCATGGACGGGTTTGAGACCTGCAAGCGGCTGAAGCGCGACGCGGGCCTTGCCAACACGCCGATCATCTTCATGACGGGCCTCGCCGAGACCGAGCACATCGTGCGCGGACTGGAGGCCGGCGGGGTCGACTATGTCACCAAGCCGATCGTGGTCGAGGAGATGCTGGCGCGCATCCGCGTGCATCTCACCAATGCGCGGCTGACGCAAAGCGCGCGCGCCGCGCTCGACGTCTCCGGCCGCTATCTGCTCGCGGTGAGCCAGCAGGGCCGCGTTCTCTGGGCGACGCCCCAGGCGCAAAAGCTGCTCGCGGCGACGCTCACCGCCAGTGGCGACGAGGAATTCGCCATGCCCGATCCCGTGCCGCAATGGCTGGAGCAGGTGCAGAAGGGCGAGGCCACAACAAAGGCGGCATCGATGGCGTCATTTCCCGGCTACGAAACGCTGCGCCTGCAATATATGGGCAAGCTCGGCCCGAATGAATTCCTGCTGCGGCTCGCCAAAGACGCCGCCGAGACGCCTGCAGAATTCTCAAGTGAGCTCGGCCTCACCGCGCGCGAGGGCGAGGTGCTGTCGTGGCTGTCGAAGGGCAAAACCAACCGCGACATCGCGCAGATCCTGGGCCTGTCGCCACGCACGGTCGACAAGCATCTGGAGCAGATTTACGCCAAGCTCGGTGTCGAGAACCGTACCGCGGCCGCGGCAATCGCGGTCAATGCGAAGCATCGAAAATCATGAACCTCAGGGCTTTTCGACATTCACCTTCTTCCAGGTCTGGTCGGGGTCGAACCGCATGATGCGCTTGACGAGCGCCGCCGTGGAGCCGCCGAGATCCTTCTGGTAGATTACGCCGTTGTGGTTGACCAAGAACGTCATCACGCCGGAATTGCCGTATTCGGCGGGCCAGGCGAGCAGCGCAAAGCCGCCGATCATCTTGCCCTTCACGACATAGTTGAGTTCGCCGCCCGGCGCATTGGAGCCCTGCTGCGTCAGGATGCGGTAGTAATAGCCGTGATAGGGGATCGGTCCCTCACCCACCTTGTAGCCTTCGCCGGCGGCCTGCGCCGCAAGTTCGCCGAGCGGGCTGTCGTCGCCCGGCCAGTAAAGGCCGTCCTTCTTGCCCGTCGTGCTGACGATGCGCTGGGCATAGACGCCGGCGCCCTGCCCGCGATCCTTCTCGGCATAGTCGTTCTGCGCGTCGACGAAGGCCAGGCACGTCTGGATGGCGTCGAGCTCGTTGCGCCCGATGCGGCGGTACAGGATTTCGAGGCGGCCTGCCGCGGTATCGAATTCCCATCCGGACTTGTTCTTCACCAGCGGGATCGGAAACGGGAAATCGTCATTGCCGACGATCACGACGGCCTTCTTGTCGCCCTCGGTCCTGATGGAATGCTTGGCGTCCCACGCCGCAGTGAAGCGCTCGCGTGACTCCTTGTCCGCGACCTCGTCGCCGGAGGAGATGATGTCCTCGCCGTTGGAGCCGAGCACACGCAGCATGTCCCTGCGCGCGCCGGACTTGACGGCAGCGGCGAGCGCACTCGCCGCCTCGTCGGGTGACGGAAACGCCTGCTGTGCGCGTGCCTCCGGCGCTGCGAAGATAAGCAGGCCGGCGAACAAAAGACCCGAAGGAAGCAACCGGGCGAAGCGAAGCGAGTGATGGATACTCATCGTCAAATCCTCGATCGAGTGGGGACTTGCCCGCCCGCGGCGAGCCAGTCGCGGTAGCTGCGGAATTTCAGGCCGAGCCTGTCGTAGCGGACGCGCAGATAGCCGTCGCTGCCGCGCGTCACGGCATCAGGCATCACGGCTTGCACTTCCTGCGCCATCACACCGACATAGACCTTGTGGCTGCCGAGATAGCTGAAGCGATAGTAGCCAAGGCCGTTGTCGAGATGGCCGAGCAGGACGACGTCATGCTTCAGCGCGACGTCGGAACGCCGGCCACCGCCGCCGCCACGGAATCCGCCTCCGCCACCGCCACCGCGGAAGCCGCCGCCACCACCAGCGAATCCGCCGCCGCCACGGCCGCCGCCCGCGAAGGCGGGACCGCCACCACCGCGTCCACCAAGGCTCATCTGGCCCCTCGCCGAGGCGAAGTTGGCAGCACGTCCACCGCCGCCCGCGCCGGAGAAGGCGTTGCCGCCGCCGCGACCAGCACCACCGCGATCAGCTGCCGCGGCACGATTGCCGCCACCGCCTTTGGCGCGATCGCCGCCGCCCTTGCCTCGATCGCCGGCGCCGGCGCGATCACCGCCTTTGGAACGATCGGCCGCTCCAGCACGATTGCCCGCGCGGTCGCCGCCACGATCGCCCGCCCTGTCGCCGGCACGATCACCCGCGCGATCCCCGGCACGATCACCAGCCCGATCACCCGCGCGATCGCCCGCACGGTCACCGGGCTTCAGCACCTGCTGGCCGTCGCGGCCGCGGAAATCCATGCGGTCGCTGACGCCAGCCCTGTTGCCGGCATTGCCGCCAAAACGGTTGGCGACATTCTGGTTGGCGTATTTGACGCCGCCGCGGTGCGCCGCGTTGTGCTGCCAGTTGATGTTGTTGGTCCTGTGATTGACATAGACGTTGCGGTTGCCCCAGTTGCAGCCGCCGCCCCAGTAATTGCCCCAGCGTCCGATCGCCCAGCCTGCGCCGAAGGCAAGGCCGGCCGCGATGACGCCCGCGCCGATATAGGACGGGTAACCCCAGTAGTACGGCGGATACTCTGCATAAGGCCACGTGCCGTAGACCGTCGCAGGATCGTAATACGGCACATACATCGTCTCCGGGCTAGCCTGCTGGATCACGATGACGTCGCGGTTGTCCTGTTTCTGGACGCTGACCTTCTGCTGCTTGTTGGTGACGAGCTTGTTGTTTGCCTGCGCTTTCGCGCGCAGCCGCTGGATCGCATCCATCACGTCGGGCTGCTGCGCCAGCACGGCATCGCCGAGATTCTTGGTCCAGTCGATCTTGTCGCTCATCGTCTCGAGCACGTCGGGCGTGGAAGCGAGTGCCTTGACGCTGTCGTCCCACTGCTGCTTGTCCACGGCCGCCTTCAGCGCATCGCCCTTCAGCGTCTTGTTGCCTTTCAACCAGCGGTCGGCCTGCACGACTTCCAGCGGATAGGTCGAGGCCGCCAGCACATTGGCAAGCAGTTCGTCGGGATAGAGCGCGATCGGCGCGACCAGCGCTTCCAGTTGTTCAGGCTTGAGCTGCTCGGCCTGCGGCTGGGCCGGAGCCGGTGCGGCCGCCGGGGGCTGGCTCGCCGGCGGTGGAGTGGCAGGCGTCTGCGCCATGGTGGCGACGGGTGCCGCTATCAGAAGCGCCAGCGCAAGCAGAATCGTGCCGCAACGGAGCATCGTCGCCTCCCCTACACATTGCCGGGCAAGCTTCACGCCGGTGGAAGGGTGGAGGTTTGACAAAGATCAAAGGAATTTCGCCGAAGGTCAGCCCTGAGCCTGTTGCCGCGGCTTGCCCGCTTGCTGCGACGCGAGAACGAGCCGGCGGTCGTGAATCAGGTTCTCCAGCCGGTGCGCCGCCACGTTCAGGGCAGTGACGTCGCGCGCTTCATCCTCACCGGCTGCCGCCTTCAGGCGCTGCGTTTGCAGCACGCGGTCGATGTCCCGCTCGATCTCGTCAAGTTCGGCCTCATTGCTGCTAACACGGATCCGCCGCCCGAGCGCATAGAGCGCATCCAGCGCCTGCTCCGGGGTTTGCGGCGCGCCGGCGCGCAGGAACTTCCAGGCCGCGGCAAGTACCGAGGCGAGCGCGCCGGCAATCATCGGCGCCAGAAAGATGATGTTGCCCCATTTGTCGAGGAAACTCTCCTGCGAGCCGTTGTAGAAGACCGCCGCGCCCGGATGCACCGGCAGATAGGCGTCCGCATCCGTATCCGGCGCCGACACCTGGGCAAGGATCGGCAACTCCGCCAGGAGATCGCGGCGCGCGTTCAGCACCGACTGCGTCAGATCGGTGACGAGATCGTTGTCGAGCTTCTTTTGCGCCACGAGATAGAACGAGGTGCGCAGCGTCGTCAGATCGTCGGCTGGAACCGGCGGCGCGCCACGCAACGTGCCTTCCGGCACATCGTAGCTCTCATAGGCGCGCTGCCGTGCCGCGATGGCACCGGCCTGCTCGATCGGAATGAGCACCGGCGCGGTCTTGGCATTCTGCGGAAACAGGCCGCGGATCAGCGCGAGATATTTTTCGACCAGCGGCACCACGATCAGGATCGCGCGCACCTCCTTGGTTTCGAGCGCCTTGCGGGTATCCGCCGGCGCCAGATCCCTGAACGTCACATTGGCGCGCGCGAGGTCGTATTCGTCGCTCAGCTCCTTGACGATCTTCCGGTTGATGTCGCCGCCGACGACGCCGACCGTGACCCGCTTCAATTCGGCCATATCGGAGATCGGCGAGCCCGGCGGGGCGACCAGCAACGCGACCGCATGCGCAAGCACCACCACGGCCTGGGCCTTTGACAGATCGCCGGCGTCGCCGCGCACGACGGCAAGATCGACCTTGCCGGAAGCAAAGGCATTGGCCGCTTCCAGCGCGCTGCCGGTCTCGACAATGTTGAAGCGCACCGGCGCATTCGATTGCGTCAGCTTGCGGGCGATCGCGGTGACGAGCCGGCTTGCCTCGCCATCCAGCGAACCGACCGCGACCGTCAACGTGGTCGGCTTGACGTACCAGCGATAGGCGAGAAAGCCGCTGCCGGCGACCAGCAGGACGAGACCGGCGACCAGGGTGATGCGCTGCCAAGTCGGCAATCTCGTCGGGTCCATGCGGCGTGCTCGGGCAATACGGGTGCGGCCACAGACCGGCCGCCTTTCGGCGAGGACTGGCCGACATCAAGCCAGTCTGGCGCCGGTCCATCCATTGATCCAGATCAACGCTCGGGCGGCGGGCATCAAGATGCCGCGAGGTCGACAGTCGACAAGCGCGCAAGCGGCAGCCTGATCCTGAACAGTGCGCCCTGGTCGGTGCGGTTTTCCGCCGAAATCTGCCCCTCATGCGCCTCGACGATGGTGCGGGCGATGGACAATCCCATACCCATGCCATTCGGCTTGGTCGAATAGAACGGCTCGAACACCTCATCGAGCTTGGCTGCCAGAATGCCGGGGCCGCTGTCGGCGACCTCGATCTCGACGAAGTCGCGATCCCGTGCGGTGCGCACCGAAATCCTGCGCTGCGACTTGTCCAGATGCGCCATCGCGTCGATCGCGTTGACGATCAGGTTGATGAGGACTTGCTGCAGCTGGATGTTGTCGCCTTTGACTGGCAACGCAGTGGCCGCGAGCACACTGCTCAAGGAGACCCCGCGGGCGTGCGACAGCGCCGAAACCAGATCCAGGACTTCGCGGACTGTCTCGTTGAGATCGATTTCCCTTGCTTCGAACGGCGTGCGCTTGAGCAGGCTGCGCAGGCGCTTGATCACCTCGCCGGCGCGTTGATCGTCGCGCCTGATGTCGGACAGGATGTCCTTGAGTTCGCTGACGTCGAACGAAGGCGAATTCAGCATCATCGCGGCGGTTTCAGTGTTGACGAGGATGGAGCCCAGCGGCTGGTTGAGCTCATGCGCGATCGAGGTGGTCAATTCTCCCGCCAGCGTGTAGCGGTTGACGTGGGCAAGTTGCGCAATGCGCTGACGCGCCTCGAACTCGGCCAACTGACGGCGGCGGCGTTCATGGAGCAGGATCGCGATCAGGCCGGCCTGCAACAGCATGACTGCGCAGACAAAAGCAATCTGCCAGCGATACCTCTCCCAGGCCGAAGGCTCGCGGAAAAGCACCTGGCTCCCCGGCGGCAAGAGAGAGTCGTTGATGCCCCAGCGCTGCAATTCGCGCCAATCGTATTTGGCGGCCGCGAATTCGCTTGGTGGTGTCTTGATATTGCCCGGCCTTTCGCCGCTCAGAATGCGAATTGCCACGCCGACCGCGGTCCTGCTGCTGCCCAACGCGGAGTGCATCGGGCCGCCAAGAATTTCCCTGCCGAAGAAGGAATCGTCGTGGGTAAAGATCGGGGCGTTGGCGACGTTATAAAGCCGGGTCAGCGCGCGGTCGCCTTCATGCGCAACGCCGGCGGCATCGGCGACCATCTGATACCAGAAGATCGCCGCGTGCGGCGGCAACGCCGCGAGCTGTTTCAACGCGTCCTCGTAAGAGAGCTTGTCGTACCATCTGATCTCGACCTTGCCTTCCAGCGGCTTCAGCTCCCGCTCCATTTCCCCCCGCCAAAACCGTTCATTCGGCGACGCGCCATTGACGATCGCTATCGTTTTCGTCTGGGGGGAAATCTTCAGGAAACTCTCGAACAGGACGAGGAACCGGTGGGTGACCGCGACCACGGTATCGTTGTCGGTCATGAGGGAATACTGGACACGGCGCGCCTCGATGGTCGTAAACAGCACAGGCGTTGCCGGAAAGAGCCGCTCGCGGTTGCGCTGGATGAACGAAGCCGCCGGCGCACCGACGCCGATAACCAAGTCCGGCGGATGACCGGCATAGAGCGATTGCAGGTACTGCAGAAAAGGCGCTTCGGAGGCTGCATCGGTCGAGCGGGCAGCGACGAGAGAATGCTCCTGAACATCGATCGGCCAGGGCGACTGCCGATCAAGTTCGGCGCGCATGGCCCTGGCATATTCGTTCCAAGGCCGGAACTCGCGGCCGACCGAGTGCAGGATCATGATTCGCTTGTGGTCCGGCTCGGCCGCCCCAACCGCGGCTGAATGGACGTAGATCAAGACCAGCAGCACGAGAAGACGCCGGGCCATGCTGGCCTGACGATTTTTCCCGATCTCAATCGTCCAGCGCCGCTTCACTGCTCCCCGGCTTGCTGTTGCAGGGCACACAAGCAGCCATAGCACATGATTTGGCGCGCGGGGAAACACCGGCGAAACTACCTTTCACCGGACATCCGGCGCCTCAGCAGCGCGTCACGACCTGGCCGTAGGCATCGACGACCTGGACACAACCCGGCGCGGCATAATAGGCGCCGGTGGTTGCCGCACCGACGGCTACGGCGCGTCGCGTGGTGCGCCGCGCGACGCCGGCATAGCTCATCGGCGTCAACGGACGTCCGACGCGGGCCTCGGCCGAGGAGACGAGGCCGTTGTCGATCGCCGTGTCTCCGTTCCAGAACAGGCCGCCAGCGAGTGCAACGACAGCGGCGGCGGGGACGATCAGCTTGCGCATAACGGTCATTTCTTTGCTCCTGCAGGTGTGCCGGGCGGGATCTCGTCGAATTCGATCATGACGCTGGAATCCAGCGCGACCTTGGTCGCATCGGCCGGCGCCTTGAACTCAAAATCGCCGTCGACGTTCGCGTCGGTTTTCCAATCCCTGACTTTCAACGTGTACTGAGGGGCGCCGGTGACCGTCTTGCTCGTGATCACCCATTTGCGCGGTAAGGGTTTCGCGCCGGGCTCGATCCAGATCTGCCAGTCGGTTTCGGGACCACGAAAGGCAAGGTGCTCGCACTCGACGCCGTCGACGACGCCCTGCCCGATATGCCTGCCTTCGATCACATTCGCCATCAACTGATCGTAGGAGTTGGACAGCAGCAAGTCTGCGCCGGGCAGGCCCGCGCCCGATCGTGACTGCAGCGTGTCGATCATCTGATCGATGTTTCCCGCGAGATCGGCCTGCACATAGGATTTTGCGTTGTTGCCGTAGAGCGAGACCGTCTTGCCGTCATAAACCAGCTCGACGTCGGCGTAGCCGCCGGTGCGGCGAACGCGCAGCTTGTCGGGGCGGTTCATCTTCATTTCGCCGGAACTGGTGAACTGGATCTTCTGCAATTCGGGCGTGACGACCTCGATGTCGCTGTCGAATTTCGCCGAGAGCGATTTCTGGCCTGCCAAATAGTCGCTCATCGCCTTCAGGATTTTTGCGGGATCGTCGGCGCGCGCGCCCTGCGTCGCCGCCGCGGAAAGAATGGCAATCGAGGCGGCGGTCACCGCAATTCGGGTCAATGTCCGAAGCTGTATTCCGTGGGTCATGTGTCCCTCCATGGATGGGCGGCATAGAGCGCGCATCGATGAATCGCCACCTTGACATGAATCAAGCCGATCCACGTACCCTTTCGCTACGGCGCCGGACAGCGCGCGTATTTGATCTCCATGCCTTCCATGCCCGGGAACATGCGGATCACGCTGTTGGCGTCCACCTCTTTCAGGCTGAACTGCACATTCTGCAGCATGATGTCGGTGGCGCAGGCGGCGACCAGGTTGATCGTATTGCCGTCATCCTTCTTCGCCTTGATCCGGCAGCGTGCAAACTTGCCGGTAATCTGCTCGCCCTCGATGATGAAGCCGCCGCCGTAGACGTCAGACATGTCGGTGAAGGTGACCTGCGTGCCCTTGCGCACAAACACCTTGGCGCAATTGTCGGCGTCGCTCGCCCATGCGCCGTTGAGATCGAGGGCGCGCGCGGAGCCAGACATTGCGATGCACGCAGCGAGCACGAGCGCCGCAAATGCGGCGTCGATCGAGACAGGTTTCATGGTTGTTTCCTCAATGACCGCTCAATACCAGCGTCTTGATCGGCAGCAGCAGCGCCTGGATGCGCAGCAGCAGCGCATGCACCAGGCCCGTCGCATCGACGGCATGCAGGGCAAAGCCCTTCAGCGCGCCGGTCTTGGGGTCAGCAATTATGTCATGATTGCTGGTGTAGGCGTTGACGATACAGCTGGAGCCCGGCGTGACGCCGTCAAGTCCGTTCTTGTAGAGCGGCTCCAGGAATGTCAGCACCGTGCCCGGCTGCCGCAAGGTGTTCGGATCGACCAGTTGCTCGCCGCCGCGGAACTGACCCGCGGCAATAAAATCCTGGACGCTCGTGACCACGAGCGGAATGATCACCCAGGGCTTCGAGATGCAGGTAGCTTCCGCGATCATGCCCGGCTTCATCACCTGCGCTTCGATCTGGCCGAAGCCCGCCTGCAGTCGGTCCCGCCCTGCCTCGGCCGGTATTAAAATGCCAGCCGGCCGCATGATCTGGGCAACGAGGTCGCCGGGACGAAGGAGGAATTGTTCAACACGGCCGTCGACACCGGCGCGGATAATCGTCTTGTCGAGATCTACCTGTGCTTGCGCCAATGAGGCCTCCGCACTCGCCTTCTCGGCCGGCAGCAATGTCGAGACGCGCAACGTCGCGGATTCCTTGACGGCGTTGGCCGCATCGAGGCCGGACTGCCGCTGGTCGACCAGAACTTGCAGCTTCTCGATGTCACGCTGCGGCACGATGCCGGGATTGCGACGCTGCAGTTCGCTCTTGACGTCGAGTTCGTCTTTGGCCTGCTGCAGGTTCGCTTTTGCCTCACCGATCTGGGCGTCGGCCTTGACGACATCGGCCTGCGCGCTCTTCATGGTCGCGTCGACCTCGGCCACCTTGCGCTTGGCCGTCTCCAGCGCCGCCTGCTGCCTCGAGCTGTCGAGCGTGAAGAGAATGTCGCCCTTCTTCACATCCTGGCTGAAGCTGACATTCACCTTGTCAACGCGGCCGGATCCTTCTGGAAGGATTGGCACGGTGCGGAAATAGATCCCTGCCGATGCCGTCGACGGATGATAGTAAAAGATCATCGTGATCAGCGAGATCGTGAGCATCAGGCAGCCCGTGATGCCCCAGCGCAACTCGTACCAGACCGAGAAGAAGGTGATCTCGTGGCCGAACCGCTTGCCCTGCACGTATCGGCGGTACAGGTAATCCGGGACGATCGTCACCAGCGAGCAGATCATCAGCTCAAGCATGGCTGCGCACCTCCTGCTTGGCGGCGACCTCTTTCTTGGCGCCGTGACCATCGGCCTGCACCGGGCGCTCGGCCTTGGGCTCCGGCTCCGGCTCGGCGGCCGGAGCGCCCGGCGCGGCATCGGCGATGCGCTCGACCGATCCGGCAATGCTGCGGAGCGGTGTGCCGAAATCCGGCAGATCGATCATGGCGAGCAGCAGGCCGGCGATCCAGAAGATATGCATATGGGTGAAAAGCGAGATCAGGCCGAGCACGGCGACGATCTCGAACTGCAGCTTGTGCGTTCGGTGCGCCATGCGCTCCGGCAGGCTGTGCAGCTTCCAGTACAAGGTACCGACCCATAGCACTGTCGCCACAAGGAAAATTCCCATCACGACCATCAGGGTGTCCGACCCGTCGGCGCCCGGAATGAAGAACGGCAGGTGATGTGGCGCTGCCGGATGCATTTGTTCAGCCAAGCGTCGTACTCCCTGTCAGGGGCCGCAGGCCCCGCAGTGCCCCGTACAGTGAAAGTTATGGTCCACCAATGCTTGATCTGAATCAAGGAGCGTCCG
>Ga0081539_10000618_pt1 | contig 71969 bp, 71 predicted proteins | sample TabmetS4T2R2_FD_71023 | JGI IMG/M metagenome (GOLD analysis project Ga0081539, IMG submission 71023) | Tabebuia heterophylla rhizosphere microbial communities from the University of Puerto Rico - S4T2R2 | ecosystem: Host-associated > Plants > Roots > Rhizosphere ...
CCTGAAGCTGGTCGGGTCCGGCGCGGTGCGCATCAAAAGCGGCTGGATGAAGTGGGATTGCCGCGTCACGTCGCGGGCGTAGCGGTCATACGCCTCTGCATCCTTGGCCGAAAAGCGCGCGAACTCGCGGCGATGGGCATGGTGGTCGCGATAGTTGGCGAGATAGTCGCCGTCCTGCGCGAACACCGCACCGCCTTCGTAGGAAATGACCTGCAGGCCGAAGCGCGGCAGCTCCAGATCGCGCATGATCTCGGGCCGGAACAAAGAGCAGACATAGGAACAGTTGGAATAGAGGAAGCCCGGCGTCAGCGACCGGCTGACGGCCGCGCCGCCCACCCACTCGTTCTTTTCGACCACCAGAACGTCGAGCCCGGCGCGCTGCAGGTAACAGGCATTGACCAGACCATTGTGGCCTCCGCCAACGACAATGGCATCCCAGGTTTTCATGTCCCTCCTATAGGGCGTACTGTCTTTGACCCCTCATCCGCCTCGCTTTGCTCAGCACCTTCCCCCACAACAAGGGGAGAAGGGGAGCGCTGCATCTACGCCTCTGCCGATCTTCGATGTCGGCGATTTGCAGTAAGCCCACTGCCAAACTCCCCCTTCTCCTTGTTTTGGGAGAAGGTGTCGCCGAAGGCGACGGAGGAGGGGTGTTCTAGCTTGGCGCGATACCACATTCCCTTCGCCTCCTGTCGCACACCGGTGGCCTGGCTGTCCAGCTATTTTGAATGAATGTTCAACAAACGCAGTTGCACTTTTCCGTTAATGGGCTAGGGTTTGAGCAGGAATTCCACAGGGGTCCTCGGGTGGGAGCAGGAGCCGACAAGGCTGCCGAATACGACGATACGGCCATTCGTTTTCTTGAGGCGCCGAGGGGCCATGGTCATCTCTCGCCCGGCGGTCCGGATGCGGTGGATCGCGTGGTTGCCGGCCTTGATTTCAAGGGCAGGCACGTGCTCGATATAGGCTGCGGCGCTGGCGGCATCGCGCTGCCGGTCTTACCGGCGTTGCAGTCACGGACCGCAATCCCTGGTATCGCGAGGTTGCGCGTTCCGAGCTCGCGCGGCCCAGGAGGCAGCTCTACGAGAAGGTCGTCGCCGCGGTTGGAAGCGACCGTGTGGACAAGAACATCCGCACATGGGAGGCCATGCAGAAGGTGCTTGACAGCGGTGAGCACCGGCCCACTCATCTGCGCGGATGGAAGCCGGACGGCAGGTAGCCGGCTATGCGGAGATCGCTTGCGGCCATGAAAACGGCGACGCTCGACCTCGATGTCGAGGAACTGGACAGGAAGCCCGACCCCGAGAAGAAAGGCCGCAAGGCGTCCAAGGAAACGCGCCGCCAGCAGCTCATCGAGGCGACCATCGATTCGCTGGCCAGGCGCGGCTATTCCGAGACGACGATGGCTGATGTGGCCGACGGGGCAGGGCTCTCGCGCGGCATCGTCAACTTCCACTTCGAGAGCAAGGAAAAGCTGCTCGTTGCCACGCTGCAATACATGGCGGACGAGTATGCGCAGCATTGGCGTTCCGCGCTCCGCAAGGCCGGCGACGATCCGGCCCGTCAGCTCCTCACGCTTGTCGCCGCCGATTTCGACCGCTCGATCTGCACCAAGCGCAAGCTCGCCGCCTGGTGCGCTTTTTGGGGCGAGGCCAAGTCGCGGCCGACCTATCAGGCCCTGTGCGGGGCGCGCGACGCAGCCTATCAGAGCGTCTTCATCGATCTTTGCCGGCGCCTGAAAGATGACGGAGGCTACGACTTCGAGCCTTTCTCCACCGCTCTCGCCCTCTCGGCCATGCTGGAAGGGCTGTGGCTTAGATTGATGATGGGCACCGAGGATGTGACCCGCGAGATCGCGCTCAAGGCCGCGACCGAGTTTCTGGTTGCGGTCTTTCCGAAACACTACGCACTGCACGCAGACGGCATCGGGACGCTGTGATGTTCAAAAAAGGGGAACCGTCATGAGTAACACACGCTTCATGATCGCGGCCGCATTGGCCACGGCGCTTTCGGCATCGGTAGCGGCCAACGCTGCCAATGACGAACTGGTCGTCTTCGACTGGTCTGGCTACGAGACGCCGGAGTTCCATCCGGATTACAGCGCCAAACATGGCGAGCCGACTTTCACCTTCTTCGGCGACGAGGACGAGGCGTTCGAGAAGGTGCGCGCCGGTTTCAAGGCCGATCTCGGCCATCCCTGCTCGCAGAGCGTGGTGAAGTGGCGCGATGCAGGCCTCTTGCAGCCGCTCGATACGTCGCGGATCGCCGGCTGGAAAGACCTCAACCCTGGCATCGCCGCCATGAAGGACCTGGTGACCGACGCCAGCGGCAACGCCTGGTTCATGCCATGGGACTGGGGCAACACGCTGGTCACCTTCAATCCCGCCAAGATCGATGCGAAGGCCATCGCGTCGCTGAAGGCCTTCGCGGATCCGAAGTATGAGGGCCGTGTTTCGATCGGCGACAATGTCGATGACGCCTATGCGCTCGCCTATCTGGCGATTGGCGTGAAGGACTGGACGCAGGCGAGCGACGAACAGTTCAGGCAGGCCTCCGACTTCCTGCGGCAAGTGCACAAGAACGTGCGGCTCTACTGGACCGACAATACCGAGATCGTGCAGGCCTTCACCAGCGGCGAGGTCGATCTCGCCTGGGCCTGGAACGACGCGGCCGTACAGTCCACGCTCGCCGGCACGCCGATCGAGACCAGGCGCGACACCGACGAGGGCCTGTCCACCTGGGTGTGCGGCTATGTGCTTTACAAGGACGCGCCGGGCAACCTCGACAAAGCCTATGACTTCCTGAATTCGATCAACACGCCGGAGGTCGCCCAGTATTTGCTTTCGGACTGGGGCTACGGCCATGCCAACGCCAAGAGCATGGGGACGGTCGATGCGGCCGTGCTCAAGGAAAAGGGCTATGACGACGTCCAGAAATTCGTCGACAAGACGCTGTTCCAGTCGCCCTTGCCTGCCGAGCGGAAGCTGAAGATGATCGAGGAATTCGAGAAGATCAAAGCCGGCTTTTGAGCAATCGCAATCATCAGGTCGTCGTCGTCGGAGCAGGTTTTGCGGGCCTCTCCGCCGCGGCCGAACTCGCCGCCAACGGTATCGACGTGGTCGTGCTCGAAGCGCGCGGCCGGGTCGGCGGGCGTGTCGAATCGCTGGCCAATGCGCTCGGCGAGCGCTTCGATACAGGCGGCCAGTTCTTCTGCGAGGACATGCCGGAAGTGATGGCGCTCGCACGGCGCTTCGGCCACAGATTCGCCGAAACGCCTGTCGAGGGTGCGTTCACCACGCAACCCCCGGCGAGTGAAACGGAAAGCGAGCGGATTTATGCGCGCTCGGTCGCAATCCGCGAGCGCATGGTCGCGATCGATCCCGACGATCCCGCGATCGCCGGCTTGAGCGTCGGCGCCTGGCTCGACCGGCAGGACGATCCGGTCGCGGCGAAAGCGGCGTTCCACTCCTTGGTCGAAGGCCTGTGGTGTGGGCCGATCGGAGAAATCCCGCTCTGGTATCTGATCGACAACGACCGGCGCATCACCAACACGGTCTGGGAGCTGCAATATTTCCCGGCCGAAACCATGCATTCGCTGGCCGATGGTCTCGCATCGCAGCTCGGAGATTGCGTCAGGCTGGACGCGGCCGTCAGCGCCATCGAACGCGATGGCGATGCGGTTCGGGTCTGCACCGCGAAAGAGACCTTCGAGGCTCGGAAGGTGATCGTCGCCGTGCCGCCGGTCATGGCATCGCGGATCGCTTATCGGCCGGCCCTTCCCGACGCTCTGTCGAGTGCGCTTGGCGCGTGGCGCAGCGGCGCCGTCATCAAGGCCCAGCTCCGCTATCGCACTGCCTTCTGGCATGACCGTGGCCTCAACGGCATGGTCGCCTGGCGCGACGTCCACGGCCTGTTCGCCTGCGACAACAGCCGCGATGCCGGCCATCCCGCGCTGGTCGTCTTCATCGGCGGCCCGCTGGCGTTGCGTTGGCGCGGCCTCGGCGAGGAGAGCCTGCGCGCGGAGATAAGGTCACGGCTTATTGCTGCGCTCGGACCTGAGGCTGGCGAATTCCTCGCATTCAGCGCCCGCGACTGGACCGACGACCCGTGGAGCGGCGGCGGCTACAGCGATCTCATCATGGACATGGGCGCGCGCAACGCGGAAGCAGTCATCCTCGAAGGCGCCGGCGCGCTCCAGTTTGCCGCGTCGGAATTGTCGCCGTCCTTCCCGGGTTATGTCGAAGGCGCGATTGTGGCGGGCAGGGCTATGGCGCGGAAGGTGATCGAGACTTTGCGCTGATCGATCCTGATTTTGCTGTCAGCCCCACCTTCGGCGTCAATCGCTCGTGCATCGAGGTGATATGCGCCAAAGGCTGTCTTCGGCCGGGCTCGTCGCCTTCATTGAGACTATGATGGCGATACTTATAGAGCGGTCTACACGGTGCGGTTCACCGAAATCGTCTACGTCCTTTATGCCTTTCAGAAAAAGTCGAAGAGGGGTGCTCAGACACCGTCTCACGAAATCGACAAGATCAAGAGCCGTCTTAAGCGAGCCGAAGAGGAGTACGGAATATGGAGAAAAATGCAACGGTGACGGTTTCGAGCGAAAGCGCTTTTCATGCGCTTGCCCTCTCCGATGCAGACGACCTTGTCCTGCGTGCAGACCTGCTGCGCAAGATTGCCGATATAGTCAAGGAGCGCGCTCACTCAAGTTCGTGCTGGCGAACTGCTGGGCATGAACCAGCCTCGAGTCTCGGCGCTCTTGAACGGCAAGATCACCAAGTTCTCGACAGACCGATTGCTGCGCGCACTGAGCGACCTTGGACAGGATGTCGAAGTGCGGATCAGCCCGGCTCCTGATGGCAAAGGGCGACTGCGCGTGGCGGCATAGTCAGTTTTCGGGAGGCAATTTGATCAGCGCCTGCCTTCCATAATTTCCAAGCCGGCATCCCGGCTGATTTCCTGCTTGGCAACCATTAATGGGTGCATATGTTCGCGACCTTGGCGAACGATCCGCGCTTGATCTATAGATGCGCCTGTCCGCCATGCGGAGCATAGTTTTCCGTCGATCCCTTCGAGAAGTTTTTGACCATGCATCTTCGCTACCTTGCCGTGATCGCTGCAATCGTGATTGGAGCAGCCGCCCCGGGCGCCCGCGCCCAGGATGCGGCGCCCTCGTTGCCAGGCGGCGCTTCCTCGCTTCAGGAGACCTTTCAGGACTGGCGGGTCACCTGCGGGATCGTCAATCAGGCCAAGGTCTGCGCCCTTTCGCAGCAGCAGGTGCGGCAGCAGGACAATCAGCGCCTGCTCGCGGTGGAACTCCGCCCGGCTCCGGGCGACACCGTCACGGGCACGCTCATCCTGCCGTTCGGCCTGAAGCTCGCGGCCGGCGTGACGATGCAGGTCGATGACAACGCTCCCGTTCCTCCTGCATATTTTTCAACCTGTCTGCCGGCCGGGTGCCTCGTGCCGCTCACCCTCGATGCCGCGCAGGTCGGTCAGTTGCGGGCAGGCGCCGCCGTCAAGCTCGTCGCGCAGGCCGCCGACACCGGTCAGGAGGTTACCTTCTCCATCTCGCTCAAGGGCTTCTCGGGTGCGCTCGACCGGGTCGTCGCGCTCGTGGCGTCGTGACCGCAACGGTTTAACCAGCGCCAACGGCGGTTTTTAAAACATGTCTCCCGAAAGTGGGCCCGGTTTTTGGGATGCGTAAAGACAAGAGCTAAGGCGCGGAAGCGAATTTGAAAGATCGCGACGCGCTTTGGGTGTGTTGAGATTCAGGTGAGGGCGAGCCGAAAATGATGGGTTTCGAGAACTGGAGCGGAGCGTACATTCAGGTAAGTGAGCACCGGAAGCGCAGAAAGCCGCCATTTGCAGGCCGGCCTCACCTGAATATCGACATACCCTAGTCGGCCATCGCCACCAGCGCGTCCGGATCGTAGGCAAGCCGGATGTCCGCTCCGAGCGGAATGTCGTCGGCGCCGAAATCGTTTGTCTCCGACACCGACAGCGGCTTTTCCATGCCCGGCACCTGGACGATCAGGTGGGTGATCTCGCCGAAATAACGGCGGTCGATAACCTTGCCGGCGACTTCGAATCTGGCCGTCGCATGATCCCACAGCACCCGCAGCCGCTCGGGCCTGATGCCCAGCGTCGCGCCCGAGCCGTTGCGCACGAAGGCCTTCGGTTTCTCCGTCGTCACCCGGCCGAAGCCGCTGGTGTCGACCGTGATCCTTGTGCCGTTCTCCTCGACGATCTCGGCCTTCACGAAATTCATGCCGCCGAGGAAATCCGCAACCTGGCGGTTCACCGGCCGCTGGTAGATCTCCTTCGGCGAGGCGACCTGCGCGATCCTGCCGCCGAACATCACTGCGATGCGGTCCGACATGCCGAGCGCCTCGTACTGGTCGTGGGTGACCAGCACGAAGGTGATGCCCACCGCCTGCTGCAGGCTGCGCAGTTCCACCTGCATCTGTTCGCGCAATTTCTTGTCGAGCGCCGAGAGCGGCTCGTCCAGCAGCAGCACCTTCGGCCGCATCACCAGCGCGCGAGCCAGCGCCACGCGCTGGCGCTGACCGCCGGACAGCTCGTGCCCGCCGCGTTTTCCAAGGCCCGACAGCGAAACCTGCGCCAGCGCCTCCTCGACACGGCGGCGTTCCTCGGCCGGGTCGAGCTTCAGCCGCTTCAACCCGTAAGCGACATTCTTCTCGACATTCAGGTGCGGAAAGATGGCATAGCTCTGGAAGACCATGTTGGTCGGCCGGCGGTTCGCCGGAATGCCTTCCATGGGCTGACCGTCGATGCTGATCGTGCCGCGGGTCGGCTGGTCGAAGCCCGCGATCGTCCTGAGCAGCGTGGTCTTGCCGCAGCCGGAAGGCCCAAGCAGCGAGAAGAATTCGCCTTCGCGAATCGTAAGCGAGGCATTGTCCAGCGCGTTGAGGGCGCCGTAGCTCCTCGTCACATTGGCGATCTCGATCATCGTGCGGTCAGGCAACGGCAACTCCGGTCGTGTGTGTGCGGCGCTCGGCGCGGCGGCGCAGCACCTCGGCCATGGTCAGGAGCACGAACGAGCCGACCAGCAGCAGCGTTCCTAGCGCCAGCACACCCGGCAGCTTCGCAGCGAAGCGCAACTGGCCCCAGATATAGATCGGCAGGGTCGGCTCGGAGCCGGTCAGGAAGAAAGCCATCAGGAATTCGTCCAGCGATATCGTGAAGGAGACGAGCAGGGACGAGATGATCGCCGGCGTGACCATGGGCAGCGTCACACGGCGGAACGTGCCGAACGCCGTCTCGCCGAGATCGGCCGAGGCCTCTTCCAGGCTGCGGTCGAAACCTTCGAAGCCGGAGATCAGCACTGAAACCGAATAGGGCACGCAGATCAGCACATGCCCCAGCACGACCGTGAAGAGCGACAGGCTGAGGCCGAGTTGCAGGAGCACGATCAGCAGCGAGATGGCGACGATGATTTCCGGCAGCACCAGTGGCGCCATGATCAGGCCGCTAACGGTGCGCTGGCCTGGGAAGCGGTAGCGGGTAACGGCGCGTGCGGCGCATATGCCGAGGATGGTGGAAAGGATCGCCGCGGCCACGCCGACGATCAGGCTGTTCCCGGTTGCGTCGATGAGAGCCGGCGTCCTGGGCAGTTCCTCATACCATTTGAACGTATAGCCCTGGAGCGGGAAATTGGGGGTTGCCGCGGTGTTGATCGAAAAGATCGGCAGGAAGACCACCGGCAGATAGAGGAACACGATATAGGCGAAGGCGTAGACGCCGAGCCAGTTGGGCATCAAGCGTTTCAGCCCGTTCATCGCACGAGCCTCGCGGCGCCGCGCAGGATCAGGACGGCGATGCCGGCCATCGCCGAGACAATGACCATGGTCGTCACGGAAAGCGCCGCGCCCAGCGGCCAGTTTGCCGCCTTGCCGAACTGTGCCTGGATGGCGTTGGCGATCATCACGCCGTCCTTGCCGCCGACCAGCTTCGGCGTGACGAAATCACCGACCGTCGGGATCATGACGATGAGCAGCGCCGAGACGATGCCCGGCATGGTCAACGGCAGCGTGATGCGCACGAACCGTCCGAACGGTCCATCGCCGAGGTCGGTCGCGGCTTCCAGCAGCGAGCGGTCGACCTTCTCCAGCGATACATAGATTGGCAGGATCGCGAAGGCCGCCCACGCGTGGGTCAGCGTTATGATGACAGCATTGGTGTTGTAGAGCAGCGAAGTCAGCGGCTCGTCGATGATGCCAAGCCCCATCAGTCCGGAGTTCAGCACGCCGCCATAGCCCAGGATCACCTTCCACGACATCACGCGCAGCAGGTAGCTGGTCCAGAAGGGAATCGTGATGAGGAAAAGCCACAGGCTCTTGTGGCGGCCGCCATAGAAGGAGATGTAGTAGGCGATCGGGTAGGCGAACACGACGGTGGCGACCGACACCGCCAGCGAGACCCACAGCGAGCGCACGAGCAGGTCGCGGTAGATCGGCTCAGTCAGCGCGATGCGATACTGTTCCAGCGTAAAAGTACGGTCGATCGCGAGGTAGTTCTGCGTCCAGAAGCTGTGCGCGATCACGATCAGGATCGGCACGGCGAGCAGCACCAGCGCATAGAGGAAGGTCGGGCTTATCAGCGCAAAGCCCTGGAAGGCTTCAGACTGCCGAAGGCGGGACCGGTTCCAGCGCAGCGCCGGCAACGGCCTCGAACCTTCGGCAGCCGCTGTCATTGCAGCGCTCCTGAAATGGGTTGTCGTGTGGATCGGGCAACCGCGTGTCCAGTTACCCCCGCCCCTAATCCCTGCCAAAAAGGGCGAAGGGAACTACGTCGCCGCAACTTCAGCCAGAATCGTCGAAGTTCGGCTGGGGATGGCGCTACCGTAAAGTTCCTCTCCCCCTTGTGAGGAGGGGTTGGCGGTGGGGGTAAGAGGTCGATCCAGCCTTTCAATGCGCAAGGGCTCGGCCAAAAACGATCGACTAGTATTGCGTCGGATGGCGAGTGTGATCCTGCCAAGCAGGATACAAGGGGCATTTGCCGTTGGCGCAATCGCTTGAGCGTGGACTCGTCCACTCTAATCCGTCCCGTTGTCATCCCCGCCGGTCTTACGCGCGCTGCGTTGCCGGCTTGCTTTCATCATGAGCGCATCCGGCAATTGAAATCAAGCGGCATTTCTGCGATATTGATTGAACGGATATTCAAAATCTGGCGAAGAATTCAATTTTTGTCAGATACTTGCACTGAAATGGCGGGTTACCTTTGCGTAATTCGTCGACGGGAGGCTTGATATGGCTGCCATACGCGACGTTGCGGATCGTCTTGCTCCCGAACCGGCCCTGTCGCCCGCGGAGGCCGTCGACGCCGCCAGGCGTCACCTGGTGCAACCTTATGCCTATGCGGGCTCGATCGGCACGGAGGCGCGCGGCTTCATCGGCGCGGGCGAGGGGGTCTATGTCTGGGACGAAAAGGGCCGCCGCCTGATTGACGGACCGGCCGGCATGTGGTGCGTCAATGTCGGGCATCGCCGCGAGGAGCTTGCCGCGGTCCTTTACGACCAGGCGATGGGCCTCTCCTACAACACGCCCTGGTACACGATGAGCGAGCCGTCCGCCGTGCTGGCCGGCCGTATCGCTGCCCATGCGCCGGGCGACCTGAACCACGTCTTCTACACCACCGGAGGTTCGGAAGCCGTCGAGACGGCGCTGCGCTTCATGCAGTATTACAACAATGTCCGCGGCCGGCATCGGAAGAAGCTCATCGTCTCGCGCGGCGGTGCCTATCACGGCTCGACCTACCTGTCGGCCTCGCTGAACGGCAAGCCGCGCGACTACGACTGGATGGACGGCGCCGCCGAGCTTGTGGTCAAGCTCACATCGCCCAACCCGTTCCGCCGTCCGCAAGGCGTTTCCAGGGAAGGTTTCGCCGATTTCCTTGTGGAGGAATTCCGCGAAACCGTTGCCCGGCTCGGCGCCGACCGCATCGGCGCCTTCGTGGCCGAGCCGATCCAGGCCTCGGGCGGCGTTGTCGTCCCGCCGGACGGCTATCTGAAGCGCGTCCGCGAGATCTGCCGCGTCAACGACATCCTCTATATCTCTGACGAGGTGGTGACCGGCTTCGGCCGGCTCGGCCATATCTTCGCCTCGGACGAAGTCTTCGGCCTCGACCCGGACATGATCACCTTCGCCAAGGGGGTCACGTCAGGCTACTTCCCGCTGGGCGGCGTCGTGATCTCCGAGCGCCTGCTGGACGATCTGCGCCGATCCAACCGTGCAAGCGCAATGTTCGGCCACGGCTACACCTACACCAGCCACCCGATCGGCTGCGCCGTGGCGCTGAAGAACCTCGACCTGCTCGAGGCCGGCATACTCGACCACGCCAGCAAGGTCGCGCCCTATTTTCAGGCGAAGCTCAAGCACCTGGAAGAGCTGCCGCTGGTCGGCGAGGTGCGCGGCGCGGGCCTGATGGGTTGCGTCGAATGCGTGGTCGGCGAGCCTGCCGAACCGCGCGAGAGCAACGACCTGCTGCAATTCGACAAGGAACTGGGAAAGCGCATCGACCAGCACTGCCACGAGCTCGGCCTGCTGGTGCGGCCGCTCATCAACATGTGCGTCATGTCCCCGCCGCTCATCATCACCGAGGAGCAGATCGACGACATGGTGGCCATTCTGCGCGAAGGCATCTCGCGCACGATGGATGATCTCAGGCGCGAGGGAGTGTGGCGGGACTAGCCGTCCTTCCACCCCGTCTACTGGGACAAGCTTCCGGCGGGAGGATGCGGGGCCGGCGGCCGTCGAGAAGTGTGGCAGGAATGAGGCGCGCTGCCGTGCGAGGCAACAATGCCGGGTCCCCGGTAAGCTTGAAGTGCACAGTTGTCGGCTAGCGAAAAGTCTTTCCTGTAAAGCAATTTTGGCAAAATCTGAAGTATTGCTGCCTGCGTATACGACAATATACACCGGCCGTCGGAGGCTGCGCGCGCGGTGGTTGACGTACACATTTGCCCCTTCTAAATTGCCGTCGGTGGGAAAAAGTTGAGCAATTGGTTGGAGATACGAGGCGACCTGGCTCACGGGGCAAGTGATCGTGACAGGGGAGTCGCGTTGTGGGGATTGCTATTGACCGCTGCGGTTGTGCGGTAGGAACAACTGTCATTCTGGAGCGAGTCATCTCGCTGCGAGAACGATCGAGCGAAATCTCTTCGATCTCTTTCTGACGGCAACAGGAACGACCCGATGCTCGTGGCCGCTTGCCTGCTTGCCAGCTCGTTGTTGACGTGTGAATGGCACCGTCCGGGTACGCAGCCGCGGCTTCGTGCCAAGCCCATCGAGGTTGCCGCCCTGCCGGAAGCCGGGTATCCAGCCTTCCCGGATACGAAGCCGAGGCTCAGCGCAAAGCCCATCGAGGTTGCCGCCCTGCCCGAGGCTGGGTATGCGGCCTTCCCGGACCCGGACTATGCCGCGCCGCAGGCCATCGAGTTTCCGGCCGCGCAATACAACGACTCCGTAATGGACCGCATGCGCGCCGCCGATCCGGTTCCCGAGCGGTTTGCCAGGCTGGCCTATCTCATGCCGTCGCCCGCCATCTATGGCGACTATCCCGACCTGCTAGCCGACACCGACATACCCGAAAAGCAGCGCAAGGGGCGCAAGACCAAGCGCGAGGTGCTGGCCGAGATCGGCAAGCCGAAGTCCAGGAAGACCAGGGCCGCGGTCTCGGAGGAGAGCCTCGCCTACGCGGTCCCGGCCGAGCGTGACGGCTGGCTCTCGACGCTGTTCGGGGGCGGGCTCAGCGATGGCAGCGGCCCCAAGGACGAGCCTTCCAGCCGCGGCTCCGGCTACGACGCCGTGCGCGCTGCTGCCCGCAAATACGGCCCGGGCGGCCGAAAGTTCGAGAAGCTGGCCCAGGACATCACCTTTACGGAGAGCCGCGGGCGCTGCGGCGCGGTCTCGTCGGCCAAGGCGCTCGGCGTCATGCAGACCAAATACGGCACCGCCAGGATGATGGGCTACAAGGGCACCGCCGAGGGGCTCAAGAACTGCCGCACCGGCGCGGAGTGGGGCGTCAAGTACCTGGCCTACTGCCACGACCTCGCCAAGGGCGACATCAAGCTCACCAGCGTCTGCTACAACCAGGGGCACGGCGTGCTCACCAATCCCGACAAGTACGGCAAGCTCGCCGAGCGCAAGGAGGCGGTGAATTACGTCGCGACGATGCGCTCGCGCGGCTGGCGGATGTAGCATCCCGAGCTGAAGTGTGTCGCGATCTGTCGGATGCGCTTCCGCGCGCTAGAGCAGGATGAATTGGAGCGGAGTCGTTCATCCTGCTCTAACTCTTTGTTCTGGCGCATGATCTTATCCGAAAAGTCTGCAACTTTTCGGGATCATGCTCTAACCTGCAATGGACAGGCCGGCCAACCAGCCGCCCCTCGTCTCACGCTGCGGTATTTTGCTTGTGCGGCACGGACCGCTTGCCCGAGACGCGGCTCTTGACGGCCGTGACCGGGACAAGTTCCCCGACGCTGGCTGCGCCCTGGCGCTCCCTCGCTTTGGTGACCTTGTAGAGCCGCTCGAAGGGCAGCAGGTCCTTGATGCGCGCATTGAGCACGGCGATCTCGGCCCGCAGATCCTCGCATTCCTGCTTGTGGATATCGAGCTTGATCTGCTCGGTCTCCTGCTGCAGGGCAAGCTGCGAGATGTTGGCGCTGGCCACCGAGAGGTCCTGCTGGACGCTCTCGTTCTCCTTCTGAAGCTCGAGGAGCATTCCGTCGAGGACCAGCTTCTCGGCGATCGCGTCGCTCAGCTCGGCCCTGAGTTTGGCGATCTCGGCCGTCGCCTCGCTCCGTTCGGTCGCGGTTGCGTCCAGCCTCTCCTGCAGGGCCTGGATCTCGGAACGCAGGCCGCGCACTTCGGCGAGATTGCGGGCCGCCTCGGCTTCCCGTTCGGATTCGACGATGACGGCGGCTTCAACCATATCGGCCTGCTTCATCTGCGCCGATTCCAGTGCCATCTGCAGCCGCAGCGCCTCCTTCTCGCTCTTGCTGAGTGCGGCCAGCAGCTCGGAATGCTGCGCCGCCTCGTTGGCATGGATCGTCGCCATCTCTTCGAGCTTGCGCTGCGCTTCGGCCTCGCGCTTCTGCATCTTGTCGAGTTCGATGGACAGGTTCACGTGCTTCTCCCGCAGGATCTCGCTCTCGCGCGTGCTCCGCTCGGCCTCGATCGCTTGCGCGGAGAGCGCCTTGACGGCGTCGCCGAGCTTGGCCTCGCCCTGCGCCCGCACATTTGCGGCCTCGACGAGCTGCAGCTTGGCGGCGGCGAGCGCGGCGCGAAGCGTCTCGTTGTCCTGGGCGAGATGTGCCTCCCGCTGCTTGTGGCCTTCTATGAGGCTGTCGCGCTCCTGCAGCTTCTTGCCGGTGTCATTGAACTGTTCGGTCAGCTTCTTGTGCTCGGCAGCGAGGCTGGCATTCGTCAGCTCCAGCTCGTTGGCGCGGTGAATGTCGGCTTGCAGCACGTTAAAGAACCGGCGCGTGAGCTGCTGCGAGGTGGTGACCTCCGAGAGCTTGGCGTCGACCTCCTGCAGCCTGGCCTGGGTGTCGTGGTAAAGCTTGTCGAACGACCCCAGCGCCGCCAGCCGGCTCTGCGTGTGCGCAGTCAGCCGGCGTCCGTTTTCCTGCTTTTCCGGCACCGCGGCGGGCTCTGAAGCACCGGCCGCGGCGACTGGTTCAGCCGTGGCGGCAGGCTCTGACGCGCCGGTCGCGGCGATGGGTTCCTCCGTGGCGGCAGGCTCCGGCGCGGGCGGCTGCTCTGGCTGGACGGTGTCGCTCGGCTGTGCCGGTTCGATTTCTGCCGCCATGCTCTCGTCGAGCGCCTGGGCCATTTCCTCGTTGAGATCGTCGAAGGCGCCATCCGCACCTTTGTCGCGTTTGATCATGTCCAAGAAACTCATGATGACTCTCCCGTCGGCCACACCCAAAAGCCATCCCGTCTTAACGTTCTGGTAACCTAATGTTACATAAGCGATCGCTGCAAAAGAAGCGCCAGCTTCGCACAAAAGCTAAGTATAGTAAATTTCAGTGCTTTTCGCTCTGCAAATGTTCCATGTGACGATTAATTAAAACAAGGCAGAAATTTAGATAAAGTTTTACCGATCGTTGCAACTCGTCTTCGGCGATATACGCAACGACGGGGCGCGCCATCTCTTCGATTTACGCGCGAAAGACTGCTTTTTCTTTCACCGGCTCGCTTCGCGAACCGCCTTGTAGCCGGGCAATGACCTCGCAAGAGTGGTCGCGCCGCTGGCAAGGCTGATCGCCGCCGCTCACGGTCATGCAACTGTAACGACCGGACCGTAGCCATTGCTCACTGTACACGAAAAACACGGCTGCACATAGCGATGGGAGAGCTTCCGATGAGATTCCTGGCCGCGCTTGGCACTGCAGCTCTTGTTGCCCTGTCCGTTTTGCCGGCGAAGGCCGACCAGGAGATCACGGGCGCCGGCTCGACCTTCGCCTATCCCATCATCTCCGAATGGTCGCGAGCTTACGAGCGGGCCAAGGTCTATAGCGGCTTCTTCACCGCCGAAGCGGGCCTCGACAGCCCTCCGGCCGGTGTCACGCTCGATTACGAGCCGGTCGGCTCGCTTGCCGGCGCCATGCGCGTCCAGGATGGCCGCGTCGATTTCGCGGCGTCCGACGTGCCGATGAAGTCCGAAGAGCTCGCCAAGCTCGGACTGGGCCAGTTCCCGCTGGTGATGGGCGGCGTCGTGGCCGCGGTCAATATCGAGGGCATCGGCTCGGGTGAGCTCAAGCTTACCGGCCCCGTTCTGGCCGACATCTTCCTCGGCAATGTGAAATCCTGGAACGATCCCGCCATCCAGGCGCTCAATCCCGACCTCAAGCTTCCCGAAGCCCCGATCGCTGTCGTCCACCGCTCGGACGGCTCGGGGCACGACCTTCAACTTCGCCGACTACCTCTCCAAGGTGAGCCCCGCCTGGAAGGAGAAGATGGGCGCGGATACGCTGCTGCCCTGGACCGTCGGGGCCGGCGCCGAGGGCAACAGCGGCATGGCCGCCGCCATCAAGGCGACGAAAAACGCGATCGGCTATGTCGAATATGTGCAGGCGACGCAGGCCGGCCTCTCCGTCGCGCTGGTGCAGAACCGCGCCGGCAAGTTCGTGAAGCCGGAACCCGCCAGCTTCCAGGCGGCCGCTGCCTCGGCCGACTGGGCGGCGACCGGAGACTTCCACCTGCTGTTGACCGATGCGCCGGGCGACGATGCCTATCCGATCGCAGCCACCGTCTTCGTGCTGATGAGCAGGGAGCCGAGCCTCCTGCAGCGGCCGCAGGCCACGCTTCGCTTCTTCCAGTGGGCGCTTGAGAAGGGCGCAGACGAGGCCGCCGAGCTCGGCTACGTCCCGCTGCCCGCTCCGCTCGTCGAGCAGGTCAAGGACTACTGGGCGAAGACCTTCCGGACCGGAGCGTGAGTGCGGCGTCCTGCGAGAGATCGATAAACCCGGCGCGGATGGACGCCGTTACGTAGGTCCTGAAGCCGTGCCGACCTTCCAGCGGGCCTGATCCGCCGCGCGTAGGCCTTCCCCACTTGGCCGCGTTGTTCGCGGATGGCCAGATGGTCGCCTGCAAGCCGGTTGGCTCAATCGAAGAAGGCGAGGCCTACCTGAGGACCCTGGTCGATGACCTGTGGCGGACGGTCGAAGCCGACGGGCGAAAAGCCGCCAACGACGGCTGAAGGACCTCGGTGTCGATCGGGTGGAAGATCCGCGGCGGGCGCGAAGCTGACACCGCCTTCGGACATGACCTTCAAGATGCTGCTTGCTCTCACTTTGATCTTTCTGGGCGGCAGTGCCGCTGAATAATTAGCACTCGCTAAAGTATGGATGTGACGCTAAACTGGACAGGCCGGTCGCATACAACAGGAGGGTAGCCATGAAACGGCTCTATATCCTCGCATCGGTCACGCTAGCGTTCTCAGCCTCCAGCGTTGCCGCTGAACTCACGGCGGAGGTTCCAAAGGGAGACCCCGAGTTCATTGCAAAGGCGATGTCCGCTGCCCCGGCGGATATCGGGAAGAATGCCACAGTCATTCGGATAGGTGACGGCTTCAAGGTCACCACAGTCAGGACCGGAACGAACATATGGACCTGCGCCGTCGATACGAACGGCGAACCGTGGTGCGCGGATCCCGCCGGGCTTGAATGGTTCGAGGCGATTTCGACGAAGGCCGAGCCGCCGGACAAGACCGGCTTCATCTACATGTTGGCCGGAGACCTGGGCACCAGCAACCATGATCCTTATGCGACTGACAAATCGCATTGGGTTCACACCGGTCCGCACGTCATGATTGTCGGGAAGGCAGCGCATGAGATGGCTGCGAGTTACCCGCACGAGTTGGACCCCAACCCAGCGCATCCCTACGTGATGTTCCCAGATACCAAGTATCAGCACCTGATGCTTCCCGCCGACATGGGAATGGGCCACGGCCAGTAGCAGTCTCCATCGCCGCCGCGTCTTGGCCGGCCGCGGCGGATTTCCTCGCCCGGGCCGCTCAGTCTTAGCCTCGCCGGATTACAGCAACGACGGGAGAGCTTGGCAACCGACGTCGCGATAGTGCCGTAATGAGAAGCTCAGCCACTTGAAGTATCCGTTTTGATCAAGCCGATTTTTGGTGTCCAGGTTCGCTGGGCTTGACGAGTGCGTCTGCGAGGATAACGAACTTTCGCATGATAGCGGTTATGGCGAGTTTTGGTGGGAAGCCGTCAGTCCGCTCCTGAGCAAGCCCATCGGAAAGCAGACATTCGCCGACGGTTAGTTCGGGGCCGAGAGAGGACTGTCAGCTTTCGTCGCGAGGACTGGCAGAGCGGACGTTCATCTCCACACACAGATGGTCACGATCTGACCCAAATGCGACTTCCGTGGGTCGGAACCCGAATGACGGCTCTGCGCTGCATGTCAGTCATTGAACTGACAATGGCCGCGCTGCGGAAGCGTACATTCGAGCGTCCTGACGCGAAATGTCCGCTGTCGGCGGCGCGAACCTGCCGTTTCGTTCCGCTCCTCACACCCACGGCACCCTCGAAGCATAGTCGTGAAGCGAGGAAGCACCTGGCCGGCTGTGCAATCGCTTTGTCTCATTTGGAGACGTCCACTTTCAGCAGACCATCGATCCAACGCTCGACATCTTCCGGTCTTCTGTAGGGGGCGCCGCTTCTATAGGCATCTAATGTGTATCCTGGTTGGGCTTCGAGACATCTAGCCCATGCTGCCTTTGCCTCGTTGACGCGGCCCAACTGGCCCAAACAGGCGGCCAGATTGGCGAACCCTCGGTCATAGTTTTGGTTATCCCATCGGCGGAAGGAATCCAGCGAAGCCTCATAGTTCCCGAGCAGGTAATAGGTGAATGCCAGCAGCTGGTGCACGTCGCGGGATTCGAGCGGATTCAGGCGCTTCATCCGCTCGCCGATCTCGCGCGCCTTCGCGAGCTGGCCATCCCAAAGGTAGATGTAGCCGACCCAGGCGAGCACGATGGGGTTTGTCGGCCCGAGCGAGAGCGCGCGCTGTGAATGGATTTCGGCGGCCCCGAAGTCGCGTTTCCAGGCGTGAACGGTGGCGACGATCGCCTCGGCCTGCCCGCTGGAGTCGCCGAGCTCGATCGCGCGCATGGCCGACTGCATGGCCAGGGCTTTCATGCTTTGATCGTCTCGGAAGCCTGACAGAGTAGCATAAGCGTCCGCAAGCCACGCATGCGTCTGCACAGAGCCGGGCTCCAGGCTGAGAGCCAATTTGAAGAAATCGATGGCGGCCATCGTATCCGTCTCGGTTAAACGGTCGAGTGCTTCGACCCCGCGCAAATATGCGTCGTAGGAGTTCAGGCTCGCCTTCGCCTGCCTGGTGCGGACGATTTCGGCAGCGCCGACCTTGCCGACCAGAGCCCAGGCGATTCTTTCGGTCACTTCGTCCTGCACCGCGAACAGGTCTTCCAGGTTGCGATCATAGCGTTCGGCCCAGAGGTGATTGCCGGTCGCCGCTTCGATCAGCTGGGCGGTGATCCTGACGCGCTGCCCGGCTTTTCGCACGCTGCCTTCGACGACGTAACGAACACCCAGCTTGCGTCCTACGTCGGTGATGTTGACGGCCTGCCCCTTAAAGACGAACGAGGAGTTGCGCGCGATCACGAACAGGCTCTGGCTGCGACCGAGCTCGGTGATGATGTCCTCGGTTATGCCGTCCGAGAAGTAGTTCTGCTCGGAGTCGCCGGACATGTTGGTAAAGGGCAGCACGGCCACCGAGGGCTTGAACGGCAACAGCAGGTCGTCAGCTGCGGCAATAGCAGCCGGCGGCGCGGCACCCCTCTGGTCCGCCGCGACACGATAGACGCGCACCGGATCCGCGATGTTCTTCATCGTCTGCTCGCCGAGGTCGACCAGCGTGTAGGGCAGCTTGCCGTTCACCTGGTCGTAGACGTTGCGCCCGATGACGACGCCGCCCGGCGCGCTGATCTTCTCCAGTCTGGCCGCGACGTTCACGCAGTCGCCGTAGATGGTGGTCCCATCCACGATGACCTCGCCGGCGTTGATGCCGATCCTGAAGGCCATGCGCCGCTCGTCGGGTATTTCGGCATTGCGTGCCGTCAGGCGCTCTTGCGTCTCGATCGCGCACTGCACCGCATCGACCGCGCTTGCGAATTCAACCAGTAGGCTGTCGCCCGCCGTGCCGACGACCCGTCCCTTGAACTGCGCAATTTTCGGATCGATGATCTCGGCACGCAGCGTCTTCAGGCGCGACAGGGTCCCCGCCTCATCCGCCCCCATCAGACGCGAATAACCTGCGACATCGGCCGCCAGCACGGCAGCGAGCTTTCGTTCCGGACGTGCCACGATGGGCCCCCTGGTCTTGGGCAGCTTAACATCCACTGGCATGCGTCACCAGTCGATCGCCTGGCGCGTGACGAGAGACGGTGCCGGACGTGCTGCACATCCTGCCGGAGAGGCGTCTAGAGGAGGTGGCACGTTTGCGCCGAAGTGCGGAGTCTTAGTATGTAGCGAAAGTCGTCGGCTGGATTTAAGCCTGACACACTCGCCGACATAAACAGAACTCTCGGCGTGCTTAAACCTGTCAGGTTCCGGGAGGGAGCCTTCCTGTCGCAGCTGCATCCAACGGGATTCGCACGATCTCAGCAGGACGAGTTCGCTACCCCTCCAAACACATCATTGACCTGGGCTGCGAGCATGTCGGTTGCCGGCCGGCGCGGGTCGCGCGCAGAAGCGCGCTGAGCAAATGTCCTCTAAGGGGTCGACTCCTGCCCTTGCTCGGCGTAGCGACCAATGTCGCGAGATGGCGCAACCGCGACCTCCACCGCGGTCGCTGGCGACGTCCGCTTTCAGGATACTGCAAAGCTCATCTCTACGGCCGACATAAGGCGCAAAGCAGCTGCAGCGTTTCCATGACCAATGGCTGCTTTCGGGCATTTGTGGTGCATCGAATGGCGCACTTGAGGTCGGTTGCGGACATGATGATCAGACGAAAGGCGGCAGAGTTGGCACTTGGCAGCTTGCTGACTTGCTGCATTGCCAAGTTCCGCATGCGTTTCTTCTAAACAACCGGTTCCTCGGCGACTATCGCCTTGCTCTGCCTGAGCAGGATGAGGCCGGCCGCAACGATCAGGCAGGCGCCGATGATCGTGGCCGCGCCGGGGATCTCGTCGAACGCCAGATAGCCGATCAAAGCCGCGCCGATCAGTTCGACATAGAGCAGCGGTGCGAGCGTCGAGGTATCGGCGAAGCGGAACGCAACGATCGTCAGCCCGTGGCCGATGAGGGAAAGCAGGCCCATTGCTGCGAAGAAGGCGAGGTCCTTCCATGCCGGCGTCGACCATGACAGAACGGCCTGCGGCGTCAGGTGGTGCCGGCCGGCTTCCGCGATGCTCCACCTCGACGACATAGCGCCAGGCATCCGGGCGGGAGCCGTCGAGATCGGTTAAACCGTAGACCGGCGCAAGCCCGCTGCTGGGGAGCGATGTCGAAAGCAGCCTGCGCGGCTTTGTCTCGACCATTCTTGCCCGTGGGGACTGAGCGCCTGCCGCGTTTGCTTCATGCGCCGTTCAGGCAGAACCGTCTATGCCAGCGCTCCTCGAAGGGAGAACGTCTCATGCGCAACGCTCTTGCAACGGCCGTCGCCTGCGGCCTGTCCATTCCCGCCGTGCCGGCCTTTTCCGGACCGGCAGCCGCCTATGAGGTCGAGCACTATTATGTCTATTGCGCCAACGACCGCATCGAGGTCTCGTTCTGGGACCTTGAGCAGATGATGGTGCGGCGCGGCTCCGACGTCTGCCAGTTCGCCAGCTATACGAGCTATAGCAGCGCCCTCGACTTCGCGAGGAAGAACTTCGGTGGCGAAGGTTCTCCCTGCAGTTGCTAATATATGCGGTGGCTCAGCCACCTGCAGGCCGGCACTGCGCCTGCGACTTCGGGTAAAAGACGGCCCGTTGGTGGCCCGAACCTGCCGATTTTGACGCGGGTCGAAGGGTTCGTGCACAAAATGCGGATTCGGGCAGGCGCTTATCTTAACTAAATAACTGATTTAATTGAATATTTTTCTTATCCACCTGCACGGGAGAGGAAATTCTGTCCACCCCCTCGCGACGGCGCGGTGGCCTTGATCGTACGGGGAAGTTCGTTAACCGGCTTTGCGTGTGATGCAATGCCACTATGCGAAAGTATGCCTTCAAACCGATTAGAGCGCCCCCCATCTGTGGGCAGCAATAATGCACGAGCTAAAGAGGAACGTGAGGGTAAGATGAACCTGATCCGCAACTACCGCAACTGGCGCCGCTATCGCGACACCGTGAAGGAGCTGAGCCGCCTGTCGAATCGCGAACTGACCGACCTGGGCATCACCCGGTCCGAGATCGAGGCGGTCGCGCAGCGCACGCTGTAACGCCTCAGATACGGCGGGGCTTCCTCCTCCCAGTCCTGCCGCAACGAGACCCGCCGGACCTCCTCCCCCGGCGGGTTTTCCTTGCCCGGATTGCGCTTGAATATCAGTCGGTTGGCGCGTCCTCGCGCATCAGCCCCTCGACTTTGAGGTCGGCCCAGAGCGGGGCCGGCAGCTCGCGATCCAGGATCGCCCGGTTGGCCTTGACCTGCTCGACGCTCTGCCCGCCCGGGATGACCGAAACGACGGACGGGTGCATCAGCGGGAATTTCAGCGCCGCCTCGACGAGCCTGACATGATGGCGATGGCATACCTTTTCTATGCGCGCCACGCGGTCTAAGATTTCCTGCGGAGCCTCGAAATAGTTGTAAAACGCACCCGGTCGCGGACCGGTCGCCAATATGCCTGAATTGTAAGGCCCGCCGAGCACGATGCCGATGCCGCGCTTCTGGCAAAGCGGCAGGAAGCTCTCCAGCGCTTCCTGCTCCAGAAGCGTGTAGCGGCCGGCCAGAAGGAAAAGATCGAAGTCGCCGCGCTCTGCAAGCGTTTGCGCGGCCTGCCACTCGTTAATGCCGACGCCGACGGCTTTGACGACGCCCTGCTCCCTGAGCGATAGAAGCGCCCGGTAGCCGGAATGCATCAGCTCGTCGATCCTGGTTTCCATCGCCGCCTGCGAACCATGCGTGTAGACGTCGAGGTCGTGCGCATAGAGGATGTCGATACGGTCGACGCCGAGCCGCTCCAGCGAGAATTCGACCGAGCGCATCACGCCGTCATGGCTGTAGTCGTAGACCTGCCGGCGCGACGGCGTGTCGAAGAACTTGCCGATGCCGGTGCGCTCTTCCGGCATGCAAACCTTGAGCAAGCGGCCGATCTTGGTCGATAGCACATAGTCGTCACGACGCTTGCCGCGCAGAAAGCGGTTCAGCCGGGTTTCCGAAAGCCCGAGCCCATAGAGCGGCGCCGTGTCGTAATAGCGCACGCCGGTTTCCCAGGCCGTCTCCAGGACGGCATGAGCCTCGTCATCCGAGATCGCCCGGTAGAGATTGCCGAGCGGTGCGGTGCCGAAGCCCAGTTCGGTGAAGGCCAGCCCGCCATTGCCGATGCGGTCCCAATGCCTCAATTTCATCGCCACCCGTGCTCCTCCCTCGTACTTCACCTGCTAATGGTCTCTTCGGCGCGCGGACACTAACACAGTCTGGTCCGGCCAGAAGTGCCTTGAGGCATTGGACAGGCATTTTTCCGGTTGCTAGCCGCGATCAGCGACCTCGAAGCAGTGAAGAAGGTGCTGCCCGACACGCCGGTGCTCGCCAATACCGGCGTCAAGCACGCGGCCGTAGCCGACGTGCTGAAGATCGCCGACGGCTGCATTGTCGACGCGTCTCTCAAGGTCGACGGCAACGCCTGGAACCCGGTCGACCCGGATCGGGCGGCGGAATTCATGGAACTTGCGCGGGCGGCGCGCGGCCGATGAAGCTCACCAGGAAAGTCGACGGCGCGATCCGCGAGCGCCCGAAGGTCCTGCTCACCGACCTCATGCTCGTCCCCGGACTTTCGGGTCATGAGGGCCGGGTGCGGCGCTATCTCAGAAAGGCGCTTCGCGAGCTTGGCCTCGAAACGCGCACCGACCGGCTGGGCAATCTGATCGCGACGCTCGAAGGTGCGAAGGATGCGCCGTCGGTGATGCTGTTCACGCACATGGACCAACTCGGTTTCGTGGTTCGCAAGATAGAGCCGAGCGGCTTTATCAGGGTCGAGCGGCTGGGCGGCGTGCCGGAGCGGGCACTGCCGTCGCAGGAAGTTCTTCTCTGCGTCGGCGAGGGGCGCGACCGCGTAGGTCTGATCGCCAACAAGAGCCATCATGCGACCACGCCGGAGGAGAAGTAAAAGGTCGTTCCCTATATGGACCTCACGCAGACGGTCTGCAAGAACACGGTCGGCGCATCCTATGGCGATGCGTTCCTTGCAGCTCTCGCCGTCGGCGACGTGAAGAAACGGGATGTCGTCGCCTGGAACCCGGAGGACCGGCGCATTGCGCCGGACCGCAAGAACCGCGCCGTCTACGAGCGGCAATACCGGGTCTTCAAGGAACTCTACGTCCAGACCAAGGGCTTGATGGCGAACCTGTCATGACACAAGACGGCGATACGCCATTCGACATCGCACTCGACGAACTGCGGGCGGTACTCGGCGGCGTCGACGAGAGCGCGGTCGTCGGGGCTTGTGCCATGCTTGCCGACGCCGGCAAAAATCGCGGTCTTCGCTGGCGGTCGCGACGGCCTGCAGATCAAGGGCTTCGCCATGCGCATGTTTCATCCGGGCATGCCGGTTTCGGCCGCCCGATGTGCTGCGCGGCAGCGGCTTATCCCTTGCGCTGCCGCACCACATAGAGGCCGGAGCCGATGATCATGACGATGCCGAGCAGCGTCCAGATGTCGGGAACTTCCTTGAACACGACGATGCTGAAGATCACGGCGGAGACGATCTGGACATAGCTCAGGGGCGTGAGCAGCGCCGCAGGGGCTCGGGCAAAGCCGCGGATCATCAGCAATTGCGCAATGCCGAACACGGTTCCGAGCGCGATCATCAAGGCCCAGCGACGGCCATCGAGCGGCTCCCAGAAGTAAATCGCGGCCGGCGAGGAAAGGACGATCCCGGTGAGCAGCGTCCAGGCGAGCGTTGTTTCCGCACGCTCGCCCGAGGCCGCGACCTTGCGGGTGACCAGTTGCATCACAGCATAGAAGATCGCGCCGACCATAGGGAAAATCGCAAAATGCGACAGCTCGCTGTAGCCCGGCCTTGCTACGACGAGCACGGCGGCAAAGCCGACCGCCACCGCGATCCAGTGTGAAATGTGGACCTTTTCGCTCAGGAACGGGACCGACAATGCGACCACCAGAAAGGGTGCGGCGAACAGGATCACGGTCGCCTCGGAGAGCGGCAGGTGGCGCACTGCGAGCACCATGGAGACGCTGATCAACAGTGGCGTCAGCCCGCGGGAGATTTGCAGGGCCGGCCTGCGGGTTGCAAAAAGCGTCGGGAGCTTCGACAGGCCCGTGGCTGCGATCAGGATCGGCAGGGCCAGGGCATAGCGGGCCCAGACGATCTGCCCTACCGAGGCGGTGTCGGCCAGCAGCTTGCTGAAACCGTCGACGCAGCCGAAAATGGAGGAAGACAGGACGACAAGAACGATCCCGATCAGCCGCTCGCGAGCCTGACTCGTACCGGCTGTCTTTGTTTCCGATGCAGTTTGCTCGGCCAAGGTGATCTACTTCACCGCGCCGGCGGTCAGGTCCTTGATGATGCAACGCTCGAGGAGGATGCCGATCAGCACCAGCGGCGCGATTGCCGCGGTGGAGATCGCCGCCATCACCCACCAGTTGATGCCTTGCGACCCGGTCTGGCTGGCGACCATCACCGGCAGCGTCTTGGCGATCGAGCCGGTCAGCAGGGCCGCGAAAAAATATTCGTTCCAGCACAGGATCAGCGACAGGATGAAGGCCGCGACCAGGCCCTGCAGGGCGATCGGCAAGACGATGCGGAAGAACGTGCCCCAGGAAGAAAGCCCGTCGACCTGCGCGGCCTCGTCGAGCTCGATCGGGATCGTGTCGAACTGGTCCTTCATGATCCAGATCACGATCGGCAGCACGGTGAGCGTGTAGATCAAAACCAGGCCGGTGGCCGTGTCGAGCAGCGCCAGCTCCTTATAGAGCACGAGGAAGGGAAGCGCCAACACGACTGGCGGCAGGATGAGCTGCGAGAGGAAGAAGAACGAGATGTCCTTGTTGCGCATCCAGAGGAGTTTGTATTGGAAGCGCGACAGGCCGCAGGCGGCCAGCCATGGTTCAGGTGAACTCAGCGCATCGAACACCCTCGTCGGTCTGCCTAAAGAATCGCCGCCCGGCGACCGTGAAACGATTTGCGGGAGTTTCATTCCATTGGACAGCCCGGAAATTCGATGCAGTTGAGGCATTTGCAGTATGGATGAAGCAAGGTTGGAGTCAACGCGGCTGGTCCGGCCAACGGTGTGAATGCGGATTTCACCGGTAGACTTGCTTGCCGCCGTTGATTAGCTTCACGGCCAACCGGGAGGGGAGACAGCAGGCACGATGGCGCAGGTGGCGATCCGGAACGTGTCGAAATCATTTGGCGCCGTGCCCGTGCTGCAAGATGTGAACGTTGACATTGCCGACGGCAAGTTCGTCGTACTGGTCGGGCCGTCTGGCTGCGGCAAGTCCACTCTGCTCAGAATGGTGGCCGGGCTGGAGAGCGTTAACAGCGGCGTGATCCAGATCGCCGACAAGGTCGTCAACCACCTGCCGCCGGCCAAACGCGACATTGCCATGGTGTTCCAGAGCTACGCGCTCTACCCGCACAAGACCGTGCGCGACAACATGGCCTTTGCTCTGAAGCTCCGGGGCACGGACAGGAAGGTAGTCGACGAGCGGGTCAAGAAGGCAGCCGAGATCCTCGACCTCGTCCCTTTTCTCGGCCGCTACCCGCGCCAACTCTCCGGCGGCCAGCGCCAGCGCGTCGCCATGGGCCGCGCAATCGTACGCAGGCCGGCCGTATCGAGCAGGTCGGCGCGCCGCTCGAACTGTTCGACAAGCCGGCAAACCTGTTCGTCGCCGGCTTCATCGGCTCGCCGGCCATGAACATGCTGAAAGGCAAGGTGCGGCTCGGCGAGAAGCCGGCGGTCGAAGTGGATGGCGTGATGATGCCGTTCTCGGCCCGACACGAGGTCGAGGACGGCCAGGACGTGATCTCGGTGTCCGGCCCGAGCATATCGAGCTTTCGCCGGACGGGTTTATCGCGCGCATCTCGGTCGTCGAGCCGACAGGATCGGAAACGCTGGTCTTCCTGCGTTTCGGCGAGAGCGAGATCGTCGCGCTGTTTCGCGAACGGCATAATTTCCGGCCCGGCGACACGCTGAATCTGAGGCCGCGCGCGGACCTCGTGCATCTGTTCGATGCCGCGAGCGGAAAACGGCTGCAGGGCTAAACCGGGCCCACGATAGGTTTCTCGGGAGGGATTCATGCTGAAGGGTATCAGCCCACTGCTCAATGCCGACGTGCTCTACGCCATCCGAGCGATGGGACACGGCAACGACCTGATCATCTGCGACACCAATTTTCCGGCCGATTCAATCGCCAGACAGACCCGGCTCCGCAAGCTGCTCAGGATCGACAATGTGACGGCCGGCGAGGCCGCCGCAGCAATCCTGTCGCTCTACCCGCTCGACAGCTTCGTCGATGACGCGGCCGGCCGCATGGAGATCGTTGGCAAGCCGGACGAGGTGCCGCCGGTCCAGCACGAAGTACGGAAGGCGATCGACAAGGCAGAAGGAAAATCCTGGCCGATGATCGGCATCGAGCGCTACGCCTCCTACGAGCGGGCGAAACAGGCCTATTGCGTAGTCCAGACCGGCGAGCGCCGCTTCTACGGCTGCTTCGCCTTCCGCAAGGGCGTCATTCCGCCCGATGCGGAGTAAGCTCATGGCAGACATCGTCATTCTGGGCGTGTTCGTTGCCGACACCGCCTATCGCGCCGAGCGGCAGCCGCGCATGGGGGAGACCATCCTGGGCACCAGCTTCGTGCTCGGGCCGGGTGGGAAGGGCTCCAACCAATCGGTAGCCTGCGGCAGGCTCAAGGCGGACGTGGCATTCATCACCCGGCTCGGAAAGGATGCCTTCGCCGACATGGCGATCAAGACCTGGAAAGAGGCCGGCGTCACGCCTGCCGTCATCGAGACGCCGGAGAGCTACACGGGTGCGGCCTACATCTTCATCGAGAACGGCACAGGCAACAATGCGATCATCATCAGCCCCGGCGCGGCTGCGCTGATCTCGCCGACCGATATCGAGGCCAACGCTGCGCTGATCCGCGGCGCCAAGGTGTTCGTGACGCAACTCGAGCAGCCCATCGACGGGGCAGTCCGCGCGCTGGAGATCGCCAAGCAGGCCGGCGTGACGACAATCCTCAATCCCGCGCCGGCGGCGGCGCTGCCCGAATCCATCTACAAGCTCTGCGACTATGTCACGCCGAACGAAAGCGAGGCCGAAGGGCTGACCGGTATTGCGGTGTCGTCGGTCGACGACGCCCGCAGGGCGGCCGATGCGCTGCTCGCCAAGGGCGTCGGTGCGGCTATCATCACCCTTGGCGAAAAGGGCGCGCTGCTGCATACATCGAAGAGTTCGGACCTTGTTCCCGCCTACAAGGTCGGGCCCGTGGTCGAGACGACCGGCGCGGGCGACGCGTTCAACGGCGGCTTCGCGGTCGGGCTCTCACGCGGCTTTTCGCCGGTCGAGGCTGTCAAGTTCGGCTCTGCCGTGGCCGGCATTTCGGTGACGCGGCCGGGCACCGCGCCGTCCATGCCGTCGCTCGAAGAGGCGATTGCGGTCTACAGGAACTGACTATCGGTAGATCGGACAGGAATGCTTTAGTTCTGCCTCGCGCGGAACTTGGCATGACAGCTCGTACACGTTTCCAGCAGTAGATGGAAAGCATGTTCGGCCGGGAGGCCGGCGGCCTCCGCATCGGTCAGGGGCTTCGGACGCCCACCGAGCAGGCTGCCTCCTCCCATCATGGTTCCGGGCTTCATCCTCATGCTGCTGCCGATCGCATCGGGCGACCCGACGGCGTCTGCCGCGAGCGCTCCGCCCAGAACGGCAAGGCGGTCGGCCAGAATCACGAACTCATCCCATTCGGTCCAGATATTTTCATCAGCGTCAGAGCGGTCACCAACCGAACCCGTCGGGAAGTCGTCAAGCAGGGCCTTGCCGGCTCGTGTGCCGATGAGCCTGGCTGCCGGCCTCAAACTCGCTTGCGTTGTAAGGGCGTCTCCCCCGAAACATCTCGTCGATCGTCTTTGCGGCTACGGCCATCGATTTCATCGCGTCCTGTCGCTTCCCGATCGCGGAGTCTGCCATGGCGAGCGCCGCGCCGCACAGGCAAGCGGCGAACAACAATACGGCCGCAAAGCCTCCGAACTGCTTCACTGAATGACCTCGACGCCGGCAAGCTCGTCGAGGATCGGACAGTCCGGCCGTTGGTCGCCGTGGCAGCTATGGACGAGGTGTCTCAAAGTCTTCTGCAAACTCACGAGTTCCGCGATCTTGCGATCGATTTCGACCAGCCTGGATTCTGCCAACGCCTTCACGTCTGCGCTTTCGCGCTCCCGGTCATCGTAAAGCGATAGCAACTGCCGGCACTCCTCGACCGAAAAGCCGAGGCTCCTTGCCCGCTGCAGGAAGCGCAGCCGGTGCACGTCCTCGTTCGAATAGTCGCGATAGCCGTTGTGGTTGCGCGCCGGCTTCAGCAACTGGATGTCTTCGTAGTAGCGGATCGTCTTGGCAGGGAGACCCGAACGCTCCGATGCGTCACCGATGTTCATCGTTTCCTCGTTACAATTTTACGGTTCGCAGCCGCAGCGCGTTGCCGATCACCGAAACCGACGACAGGCTCATCGCAAGGGCGGCCAGCATCGGCGAGAGCAGCATACCGAACACCGGATATAGGATGCCGGCAGCTACCGGCACACCCAAAGCATTGTAGACGAAGGCGAAGAACAGGTTCTCCTTGATGTTGCGCATGGTCGCCGCGGCCAGCTTGCGCGCCCTGACGATGCCGCCAAGGTCACCTTTCACAAGCGTGATGCCGGCGCTCTCGATGGCGACATCCGCCCCGGTGCCCATGGCGATGCCGACATCGGCGGCCGCGAGCGCGGGCGCGTCGTTGACGCCGTCGCCGGCCATCGCGACCCTGGCGCCTGCAGCCCGCAATTCATCGATGAGCGCCTTCTTGCCTTCGGGAAGCACGCCGGCTCGCACCTCGTCGATGCCGAGCCTTCCGGCTACCGCGCGGGCGGTGCGTTCGTTGTCGCCGGTCGCCATGATGATCTTCAAGCCGCTTTCATGGAGTGCGCGAACGGCCTCCGCCGCCGTCGCCTTGATCGGGTCGGCGACCGCAACGATGCCGGCCAGCCTCGCGTCGGCCGCAGCGAACATCGCGGTGCGTCCCTCGCTGCGAAGCGCGTCGGCCTTCCCGGAGAGCGGCGCGATATCGACGCCGAGCGATTCCATCATCGCGTCGTTGCCGATCGCTGCCCTGCGGTCGCCGACTGTAGCGGCCACGCCTTTGCCCGTCACGGCCTCGAAATCCTTGACCTCGGGGATCGAGATGCCACGCCCAGACGCGCCTGCGACGATCGCCTCGGCCAGCGGATGCTCGGAGCCTTTTTCGAGCGCCGCAGCCAAGGTCAGGAGCTCGGTTTCCGAGAATCCTTCGGCCGGCGCGACGTCCGTCAGCTTCGGCTTGCCTTCGGTCACCGTGCCGGTCTTGTCGACGATGAGAGTGTCGACTGCCGAGAGCCGCTCCAGCGCTTCGGCATCCTTGATCAGGACGCCGGCATGCGCGCCGCGTCCGGTTGCTGTCATGATCGACATGGGTGTGGCAAGCCCCAGCGCGCAGGGGCAGGCGATGATCAGCACCGACACGGCCGAGACGATCGCATAGACCATGCCCGGCTCAGGTCCGAACAGCGCCCAGATGACGAACGACAGAACCGCGATCGCTACAACCGCCGGCACGAACCAGGCCGACACACGGTCGGCGAGGCCCTGGATGGGGGCGCGGCTTCGCTGCGCCTTGGCGACCATCTCGACGATGCCCGACAGCATGGTCTCGGCGCCGACCCGCTCGGCGGTCATGACGAGCGTGCCGTTCCTGTTGATCGTGCCGCCGATCAGCGTGTCGCCTTCCACCTTCTCGACCGGCACAGGCTCCCCCGTGATCATCGATTCGTCGACGGAGGAGCGACCATCGAGCACCCTGCCGTCTACCGGCACGCTGTCGCCGGGCCGGATGCGCAGGCGGTCGCCAGGCTTCACATCGTCCAGCGGCACGTCGGCTTCGGAGCTATCCGCGGCAATGCGCCTCGCCGTTTTCGGCGCGAGGTCCAGCAAGGCGCGGATCGCCGAGCCGGTGCGCTCGCGCGCCTTCAGTTCCAGCACCTGGCCGAGGAAGACCAGCGCCACGATGACTGCCGCTGCCTCGAAATAGACCGGCACTGCACCGCCATGGCCGCGGAACTGATGGGGGAAGATATCCGGGAACAGCGTCGCGATCAGGCTGTAGAGATAGGCTGTGCCGACTCCGATCGAGATCAGCGTCCACATGTTGGGGCTGCGGTTGACGATGGACTGCCAGCCGCGATGGAAGAAGGGAATTGCGGCCCACAGCACGACCGGCGAGGCAAGGACAAGCTCGAGCCACGCAGCAGGATGCTCGCCGAGCCATTCGCGGAAGGGCAGGCCAAGCATCGGCCCCATGGTGATGAAGAGCAGCGGCACCGACAACGCCGCGCTGATCCAAAGGCGGCGCGTGAAATCGACCAGCTCCGGGTTGGGGCCCTCGTCGCCGGTCGGCACGCCCATCGGCTCCAGCGCCATGCCGCAGATCGGACAGGAGCCAGGTTTGTCGCGGATGATCTCGGGATGCATCGGGCAGGTGTAGAGCATACCTTTTGGCGCCGGCTTCTCCTCCGCCCGCGGCCCTTCGTACTTCGCCGGATCGGCTTCGAACTTGGCCTTGCAGCCAGCCGAGCAGAAATAGTGCTTGTCGCCCTCGCGACGCAGAAAATGCTTTGCCGTGGCGCGGTCGACCTTCATGCCGCAGACCGGGTCGATCGCCTCCAGATACTGCTCGGGTGCTGCCTCGAACTTCGCCATGCAGCCGGACGAGCAGAAATGAAAGACGCGGCCGGCATGCTCGGCGGACGGTTTGCCTGCATCAGGATCGACAGTCATGCCGCAGACAGGATCGCGTAGAACGGCCTCGCTTGGCTGGCTCGCCTCCGGCGTGTGATCTTTGCGAGGCTTGTTGGCGGCGCAGCAGGAATGGCGGTCGCCGCCGGGATGGTTGTGGTGATGATGGCCGTGGCTATCCATTGCGTCCGATCCGAAACTTTGCCGTGCGGCGTGCAGATAGGGCTTCCAGTCACTGGAAGGTCAAGCTTATTTTTCCGCTTGACCTTCCAGCGGCTGGAAGTCGCACCGTCCCACAAGGCGCAATCGGAATTTTCTTCCGGCGCAGCCCGCTTTGGGAAAAAGAGAATCGAAGGATACGCGAATGCGAAGGATCATGATTTCCATTTCGGCAGCCATTCTGCTTTCGGCGGCGAGTACGGCTTCCGCGCAGGAAGCGATGCCCAAAGCCTGCAGCGGCGGGCACACGGGCCATATGATGGGGCAAGAAATGCCGGGGATGGACATGTCGGGCATGGGCGACATGCAGAAGGCCTACATGGAAGGCATGAACAAGATGAACGCCATGATGATGCCGGGCATGATGGCCGAGGATCCGGACGTCGCCTTCATCTGCGGCATGATCGCCCACCACCAGGGCGCGATCGATATGGCCAAGGTCCAGCTTCAGTATGGCAAGGACCAGTGGGCAAGGGACTTGGCGCAAAAGATCATCGACGCGCAGACCCAGGAAATAGCCGACATGACGAAGTGGCTGGGCGAACACTCGAAATAGGGCAAGGTTGCCAAGAAGAACGCCTCCCGACGATCCATGCGCCGGAGGCGAAGTTCCAGGGAGGTCTCGAGGTTGGTCGGCCCGAAGGTCGGCAACCCTTCTTGAAATCAGGTCTTGCGTCTGTTCTGGCGATACTGGTCGATGACGACGGCGGTCACGATGATGATGCCCTTGACGATCTCCTGATAGTAGGCCCCGACCTTTAGGAAGGTGAAGCCGGAGGTCATTACACCTAGGATGATGGTGCCGATCACCGTTCCGGAGATGCGGCCGACGCCACCCGACAAGGAGGTGCCGCCAATCACTGCCGCCGCGATCGCATCGAGCTCATAGGCCACGCCCATGCCGGGCTGTCCAGAGGCTGCGCGCGCGGCCGTCACCACGCCGGCAAGCCCGGAGAGCAAGCCGGCAACGGCGTAGACCTTAATCAGGTGGCTGCCGATGTTGATGCCGGAGACTCGGGCGGCTTGAGGGTTTGCGCCGATTGCGTAAGTGAACTTGCCGTAGCGCGTGTAGCCGAGTGCGATATGGAAGATCAGCGCGACCAGCAGGAAGATGATCACCGGCAGCGGCAGCGGGAACCCGAACACGTCGAAGCTCTTGCCGAACCAGGTGAATTCGTCGCTGAGCAGCGCTACGGGCTGGCCGAGCGTGTACCATTTTGCGAGTCCGCGCGCCGACACCATCATGCCGAGCGTCGCGATGAAGGGAGGTATCTTGGTCTTGGCGATGATCACCCCGTTGACCGAGCCGGCAATCAGCCCGACGCCGAGACCGGCGACGATGGCCCAGACCGGGGACATGTCCGTGAGTGAAGGATAGACCGCGCGCGGGTTGGCGGCGGTCTGCGCGAGGCTCGCCGCCACCATCGCAACGAGGCCGACGATGGAGCCGGATGAGAGGTCCACGCCGCCGGTGATGATGACCTGGGTGACGCCGACGGCGATGATGCCGATCACCGACACTTGCAGGATGATGATCGAGAGCCGCTGCTTGTTCGCCAGAAAACTGTCACCGACCAGAATCCAGCCGAGGATCTCGAATACCAGGGCAATGCCGATCAGCACGGCCAGGATCGATACCTCGGGCGGGAGCCGCCTCCTGGTTCCGATAATGGGTGCTGGACTTGCTACGTCGGTCGTCATGGCCGTCTCTTCCTCGCGAGTGTCGCTCAGTGCGACGCCAGTTCCATGATTTTAACCTGATTGGCCTCGTCACGGTTCAGAAAGCCGGTGACCCGGCCCTCGTGAACCACCATGATGCGATCGCTCATGCCCAGCACCTCCGGCATCTCCGACGAGATCATGATCACCGCCACGCCCTGACCGGCGAGCTTCGAGATCAGGCGATGAATCTCGGCCTTGGCGCCGACGTCGATGCCACGCGTCGGCTCGTCGAGGATCAGGATCTTCGGCTTGGTCAGCAACCATCGACTGATCAGCACCTTCTGCTGGTTGCCGCCGGACAGGTTGATGATCGGCTCCGACATGTCCGGGGTCTTCACCCTCAGAGCGTTGCTCATCTCGACGGAATCGCGGCTGAGTTCTCTCTGTCGGACAAAGCCGTTCTTCACATAGCCGGACTGCAGTACGGCGATCTGCGTGTTCTCCTGGATATCGAGGAGCAGGAAGCAGCCCGTCTCCTTGCGATCCTCGGTAAGAAACGCCATGCCGCGACGCATCGCTCTCGCGGGGCTGTCGATCGCGACCGTCTTGCCGAATAGCTCGATCGATCCAGCCGTCGCAGGCGTAACGCCGAAGATCGTCTCGGCGATATTGGAGCGGCCCGAGCCTACCAGCCCGGCGATGCCCAGGATCTCGCCAGCGCGTACGTCGAAGGAAACGTCCTCGAAAATGCCCTTGAGGCTGAGCCCTTTGACCGACAGCACAACGTCGCCGATCGGCACGGTCTCCTTCGGGAACATCTGGGTGATCTCACGGCCGACCATCATGCGGATGATGTCGTCGCGCTTCACCTCGCTCGAGGATTTGGTGGCGATGTACTTGCCGTCCCGGAACACGGAGACCTCGTCCGCGATCTCGAACAGTTCGTTCATCTTGTGGGTGATGTAAATGATGCCCTTACCTTCGGCCTTGAGGCTGCGGATGATGGTGAAGAGATGATCGACCTCGCGCTCGGTCAGCGCCGAAGTCGGCTCGTCCATGATCAGGACATCGGATTCATAAGAGACCGCCTTGGCGATCTCGACCATTTGCCGGTTAGCGACGCTGAGCGTGCGAACCTTCACGTCGGGATCGATATCGATGTTGAGGCGTCTGAAGAGCGCGGCAGTCTTGCGGTGCATCTCGCTATGATCGATGAAGCCGAACCGGTTCTTCGGCTCGCGCCGGATCCAGATGTTCTCGGCCACCGTCATCGGCGACATCAGGTTCAGTTCCTGATGGATCATGGCGATGCCTCTTTCCAAGGCATCGAGCGGGCTAGTCAGGCGGATTTCCTCGCCGCGTAGCCGGAAGTTGCCGGTGTCCGGCGTGTAGATGCCAGCGACGATCTTCATCAGCGTCGACTTGCCGGCGCCATTTTCACCCATCAGGGCGTGCACGCTGCCGCGCCGCAAACGGAACTGGACACGGTCGAGCGCCAGCACGCCGGGGAATTCCTTGCGCACATCCTCGACCTCGAGAATGTAGTCGCCCGGCGTCGGAGCGCTGTTGGGGGCGGTCTCTATCGCTGCTTGGCTCATGCCGACCAGTCCTCCCAGACCAGGCTCAAGCGCGGGCATGACAATATCACAGTGAAAATGCGCCGCCGTTGTCCAGCGGCGCATTTTTGTGCCTCTCATCACTCTCAGTTCTTGCTGAGGTACTGCTCCATGTTCGCAGGCGTCACCAGCTCGAAGGGCACCCAGACCTTGGCCTCGACCTTCTCGCCCTTGGCAAGCTTCATGGCTGCGTCGACCGCGCCGCTGCCCTGGCCGGCGGCGTTCTGGAATACGGTCACGTCGAGATCGCCAGCCTTCATATAGGCGAGCGCTTCCTGGGTCGCGTCGACACCACCCACGATCACGTCTTTCATGTCCCAACCAGCGGCCTTCATAGCGTTGATTGCGCCGATCGCCATATTGTCATTGTTGGAGATCACGGCGTCCGGCTTGTGGCCGGCGGCGATCCAGTTGGTCATCAGGTCCTGCGCCTTGACGGGATCCCACCCGGCGGTCTGCTCGTCGATGACGGTGAGCTTGACGCCGCACTTGTCGCCGGCATTCACGTCATGGATGTCCTTGGTGCGCTGCACGGCGGCCTGGTTGGCGAGGTCGCCCACCATGATCAGGATGCCGGCTTCGGTCTTGCCCGCTTCCTTGAGGATGCGGCAGACCTCGAGCGTCTCAAGCGTACCGGAATCCTCTTCGTTCGATGCCACGAAGGCGCCCTTGGCACCGAGCGCATCGACGTCGATCGGCTGGCGGTTGACGTAGACGATCGGGATGCCCGCGTCGTTGGCGAGCTTGGTCATCGGCGCGGTCGCCGACGTATCGACGGCGTTCACGATGATTGCGTCGACCTTGGCCGCGATGAAGTTCTGCACCTGGCTGAGCTGCTTGTTCACGTCGTCGTCGGCGATTTCGATTTGTACCGGCTGGTTGGCATCGGCCGCAGCCTTCTCGATGCCCTTGCGCAGGACGGTCAGGAAGGTGTCCGAATTTGCCATAGACACGCCGATATCGCCTGCGAAGGCGGTAGACGACATAAGCGCCAGCGCGACGCCCAAGAGATATTTCTTCATTGCAGTTCTCCTCCACAAGCGGTGTCCGGTGCACCGCGACTTGACCGGAACATCCTCGCCTCCAGCGTCGCTTTCACGCCGTCCAGATACCCCCGACCGCAGTGCCGCCGGCACCGGATTCAGCCGGCTTAGCGCGTCAGCCGGCGTGACCGCTTCCCGTCGACCAGGAAATGGAACATTCATACCGTCATTCCAAATACCTGAAACATTTATTCCGTGCAATAGGCAATGTGAGAAGCAATAGGCGGCGAGCCTTGGATGCCCTGTGCCATTCTTCGATAGAATGGAATATTCGTTCTCTTCTGTAATATTTGTTTCGCCTGCGAGGCGCGCCGGCTGGGCCTGTATTCCAGGAAGGTCTCCAGGTATCGGCGCGAGGAAGGCTCCGGCCACGCAGAATGGCGTAGCCTTCAGATCAGGCGCAAAGCGCCGACCCACCCTCGACATGCCGTTCGCTCCCGGCGCGGCCGTGTCGGTCGCCTGATGCGAATGCCGGCCGCTGCCATGTCCACTTCATCGGCGCCGGGCGTTTGTGTCAACAGCCGAGTGGGTTCTTTGCCGATGCGCCGGCGACCTTCAGATGTTTTCCGAGACGTAGATATCGAAGGGGAGGAATATCTGTCCCGGCGTTTCGGCCGGGCCGCTTTCGATCGCCAGGACCATCTGGGCGACAAGATCGCGTGACAACCGCTCGATCGGCTCTGCGATGACCATGGTGATAATGTTGTCGGCGAGCGCCGAACGCGACTGAGGCGATATCGTGCTGCAGATCACGGTCAGCCTGCCGGCCATGTCTTCTTCCCTGAGCGCATCGATCACGCCCTCCAGGCCGCCGCCGGTCAAATAGAGGCCGCCGAGGTCGGGCGACCGCTGCAGAAGATCCAGCGTTGCCTCATGGGCGATGCGCGGCTCCTCCAGATTGACGAGCGTCTCGATCATCTCGAACTGGGGCGCGCATTCGCGGAAGTAGCTCCTGAAGCCGATTTCCCGCATCTCATGACCATGGAACCGGTGGCTGCCCACGAAAACGGCTAGCTTCCCAGGCCGCTTCGCCGTCTGTGCCATCAGCCAGCCTGCGGTCCTGCCCGCCTTGCGGTTGTCGATGCCGAGATAGTTTTCGCGCAGCCCTGGCGCGAAGTCGGAAAGCAAGGCGAAAACCGGCACGCCGTTCTCCCTTAGCTCGGCGACGGCCGCCGTTATGGTCGGATGGTCGATGGCGACCATAGCGACGGCCTTGCAACGTGCTCCGACTTGCCTGAGCCTGGCCGCGATCTCACTCGGTATCTGCGATTCCAGGAACTCTATCTGTGCCGTCCCGCGGATGGCCTGAGCGGCCTGCACCGCACCTTCCAATTCGCGCGCGAAGGACTGATAGAAATACTGCTCTGGCCGCTGCAGGACGAAGCCAAGCCGATACTGCGGCAGATCCTTCTGCAACCTGTGCCTGATCAGGCCGGCGGCGTGGTAACCTATCGCTTCAGCCGCCTCGTAGACCTTGCGCGCCGTTTCCTCGCGCACGGGCAGGCGACCGTTGAGCACGCGGTCGACCGTCGCGGTGCTGACGCCGGAGGCTTCCGCAAGGTCCGCTATGGTTGGTCGCCGCACCATGATCGCTGCCGAAAAACTATCAAGCGATGATAATCAATTTTGATAGGAAATGATAGATTCTATCAGCGGTGCATTGAGCTCTTTCCGAGAAAGGACTATTGAGGCTGGCCAGCGGCGCGACCCTTATGCCCGCGCCGCGAATGGTTTCGGAGGATGCCATGACGCGAGCGGCGTCAAAGCGGGACTACAGCCTCGTTGGGCGAGATGCGGAAGCCGCGGTCGCCAACGGTCTCGCCGCCGCCGAGTGGTACCACACCGAGATCCCCCGCAAGGAGATGAAGGCGCTGATGCAACGCTCAGACGGACCAGCGCTCCGCGACACGGCGATCTGGCTCGGCGCAATCATCCTGTCCGCCGCCGGCGGCGTCTGGTTCTGGGGCACATGGTGGTGCGTGCCGTTCTTCTTCGTCTACGGGGTGCTTTACGGCTCTTCGACCGATTCGCGCTGGCACGAATGCGGCCACGGCACGGCCTTCAAGACGCGCGGGATGAACGAGGCAGTCTACCAGCTCGCCAGTTTCATGATCATGCGCAACCCGGTGACCTGGCGCTGGAGCCATACGCGCCACCACACCGACACGATCATCGTTGGCCGCGATCCCGAAATCGCCGTCATGCGTCCTCCGGACCTGGCAAGGGTGGTGCTCAACTTCTTTGGCCTGCTCGACGCCTGGCACGCAATGATCGACATGGTCCGCAATGCCGCCGGCAACATCGGCGCCGAAGAGAAGACCTTCATCCCCGAGCAGGAGCGTCCGCGCGCGATACGCATCGCCCGCATCTGGCTGACGATCTACGTGGCTACCATTGCAGTTGCCGCGTCGCTGGGGGCGATCCTGCCGCTGATGCTGATCGGCCTGCCGCGCCTCTACGGCGCGTGGCATATGGTGATGTGCGGGCTGCTGCAGCATGGCGGGCTCGCCGACAATGTCACAGATCACCGCCTCAACTCGCGCACTGTGCTGATGAACCCCATCAGCCGGTTCGTCTACTGGAACATGAACTACCACATCGAGCACCACATGTTTCCGATGGTGCCGTATCACGCCCTGCCGAAGCTGCATGAGATGATCAAGCATGATCTGCCGGCGCCCAGCCCCTCGATCCGAGCCGGCTATCGCGAGATGATCCCGGCTTTCCTGCGCCAGCTTCGCAACGAAGACTATTTCCTGAAACGCGAGTTGCCGCCGACTGCCAAGCCTTACCGCGCGGACCTGCATGACGAGATTGCCGTGGCGGCCGCTTGAGCCACGACAAAGCCTCCATCGGGCGGTGGGGGCTGGGGACGGCGGAGGCGGCCGCTGTCCCCCAACCAAGCTTGCGCTCATTGAAGGAGGAATTGATGAGCAATTGGGTCGAAGCTTGCGATGCCGATGAGGTCGAAGAAGAGGACGTGATCCGCTTCGATCATGCGGGCCGTACCTTCGCGATCTACCGCAGTCCGGACGACGAATATTTCGCCACCGATGGGCTCTGTACCCACGAACATGTGCATTTGGCGGACGGGCTGGTGATGGACGGGATCATCGAGTGCCCGAAACACAACGGTCGCTTCAATTACAAGTCGGGCGCGGCCAAAGGCGCGCCGGTTTGCGTCAACCTGAAGACCTACCCGGTGAAGCTCGATGCCGGAAAGGTCTTCATCGAGATCGGGTGACCATGATGAGCACAGGGATGCTCATTGTCGGCGCGGGCGAATGCGGGGCTCGCGCGGCCTTTGCGCTGCGTGAAAACGGTTATGAAGGGTCCATCAAGCTGGTCGGCGAGGAGCCGCATCTGCCCTATGAGCGGCCACCACTCTCGAAGGAGGCAATCACCTCGGAAGAGCTCCCCTCGCCGAAATGGGTGAGCCTTCCCGACCGGTTCTCGTCGCTGAAGATCGAATGCGTCACCGGCAACGCCGCGGCGGCAATCGACCGACGCGCCAAGGCCGTCCGGCTCTCGGATGGCTCAGCGGTTCGTTATGAGAAGCTGCTGCTCGCGACCGGCGCCGCGCCGCGCCGCCTGCCGCTTGCTCCCGAATCGTCGGACCGTGTTCTCTATCTGCGCAGCTTCGACGATGCCATTCGCCTTCGCTCGCACCTGAAAACTGGGCGCCATGTCGCCATCATCGGCGGCGGTTTCATCGGGCTCGAACTCGCGGCCAGCGCAAGGAAGCGCGGTGCAGACGTCACTTTGATCGAGGCGCAGCCGCGCATCCTGATGCGTGGCGTGCCGGCAGAAATCGCCAAGGTCGTTGCCGACCGGCACGAGGCCGAGGGCGCACGGCTCATCTGCGGCGGCGGAATTTCCGTGATGGCCGAGCATTCGGGCGGGATCGAAATTGCGCTCACTGACGGCGAGACCATCGAGGCGGACTGTGCAGTCATCGGCATCGGTGCAACTCCCGTCACTGGTCTGGCGGCGAGTGCCGGGCTCGCGACCGACAATGGCATTGCCGTCGACGCGAAGCTGAGGACCTCTGATGCAGATATCTTTGCGGCCGGCGATTGCTGCTCCTTTCCGCTGCGGATCTACGGTCGCCGCGTGAGGCTGGAATCCTGGCGCAACGCACAGGTGCAGGGGACGCTCGCAGCCAGGAACATGCTCGACGCTGAAGAGCCCATTTCGTCGATCCCGTGGTTCTGGTCGGATCAGCACGATCTCACGTTGCAAGTCGCGGGCATCGCCGACGGCGCGGCGAACACGGCGCGCCGCGACCTCGGCGGCGGCGCCTTCATTCTGTTTCACCTTGCTGCCGACGGTCGGCTGCTGGCCGCCAGCGGCATCGGGCCGGGCACTGCCGTCGCAAGGGACGCCAGGCTTGCCGAGATGCTGATCGCCAGGGGCGCACGGCCGCTGCCGGAACAGCTCGCCGCGCCGGATGTCAGGCTGAAGGCGCTGCTCGCGGCCTGAAAGACTCCGCTGAGCAAAATTGCCGGGTATCGCCCCAGGGCGACCACAGTGGCCCGAGACGATTTCCGTAATGGCCGCTCCCATTCGCCGCCGGTTTCCGTATGTGCTGTTTCGGAGAAATCGAGCACGGGAAGCGAAGTTGGAAGCATTTGATTTCATTGTCGTCGGCGCCGGCACGGCCGGCTGCCTGGTTGCAAACCGGCTAACGAAATCGGGCCAGTTCCGGGTCCTTCTGCTGGAAGCCGGCGGCTCCGATCGGCGTTTCATGGTGCGCATGCCGATCGGCTATGGCCACAGCTTCTACAACGGCAGGATCAACTGGAAATATGAGACCGGTCCGCTCGAAGCGCTGGGTGGCCGCAGCAGCTACTGGCCGCGCGGCAAGATCATCGGCGGATCAAGCTCGATCAATGCGATGGTTTACGTGCGCGGTCAGCGCCGCGATTTCGACGACTGGCGCGCAGCCGGCAATCCAGGATGGGGCTGGGATGATGTGCTGCCCTACTTCAAGTCGTTTGAGGATTTCGAGGGCGGCGCGGACGATTATCGCGGCGCCGGTGGCGAACTGCGCGTCATCGACATATCGAAGGATGTGCATCCACTCTGCGAGACTTGGCTGCAGGCTGCGGAGGAGGCCGGCTTCCACCGCACGAAGGATTACAATGGACGCGACCAGGAAGGCGTGGCTGTCTACCAGATCACGACGCGCAAGGGCATGCGCGAATCTGCGGCAACCGCATTCCTGTCGCCAGTGTGGAAGCGGCCCAACCTCAGGGTCGTAACCGGAGCCTTCGCGACAAAAATCCTGTTCGAAGGGTCGCGCGCCAACGGCATCGAATATGTTGTCGACGGTAAAACGATATCGGCAAAGGCCCGTCGCGAAGTCATCGTCTCTGCCGGCGCGGTCAATTCGCCGATGCTCCTGCAGCATTCGGGGCTCGGGCCGGGCGAGCTTCTGCAGCAACACGACATTCCCGTCATTCGCGCGCTCCCGGCGGTTGGGCAGCACCTGCAGGACCATCTCGGAATCGACTATCTTTACCGGTCGCTGAAACCGACGCTCAATTCACTGCTCAGGCCGTGGTGGGGGAGAGCGCTGCTCGGCGCGCGGTATCTGATCTTCCGCAACGGGCCTTTGTCGCTCAGCGTCAATCAGGCCGGTGGCTTCGTCCGTTCGACGCCGGACCAGCCCCATGTCGACACACAGCTTTACTTCTCTCCCGTCAGCTATTCGAAGCCCGTGCCAGGTGTGCGCAGATTGATGAGTCCGGACCCGTTTCCCGGCTTCTTCATCGGCATTTCGCCGTGCAGGCCGAAAAGCCGGGGCACGATTTCGATCCGTTCGTGCGATCCTCTTGCGCCGCCCGCCATCGAGCCGAACTACCTCGCTGCGCTGGACGACATCAGTGAAATGCTGAGCAGCGTCCGCGTTATTCGCAAGATTGCGGAACAGCCGGCCATGCGAGCCGCAATCAAGGAGGAGATTCAGCCGGGTGCTGCGACACAGAGCGAGGAAGCGCTGGTTGCCGACATCCGCGCGCGGTCGGGTAGCGTCTTTCACGCCTCCTGCACCTGTCGCATGGCGCCGGACGAGCGCGACGGCGTGGTCGACCATCGCTTGCGCATACATGGCATCGAAGCGCTGCGCGTTGTCGACGCCTCGATCTTTCCAAATGTGACCTCCGGCAACATCAATGCTCCGACCATGATGGTGGCCGAGAAGGGAGCGGCGATGATCCTCGAGGACAATCGTTAGGACGCCGCTCGCGCCCGTTCCAGCGCGCCGGCCAGCGCCTCGACGCCCTTGCGGATCGTGCGCGGATCGATCGCTGCCACCCCGAGTATCAGCCCTTTGCGCTCTACCGGTTCGATGCAGAACCGCCCGATCGGCGAAACGACGATGTCAGCGGTTTCCGCCGCCGCTGTCGCGCGTTCTTCGCCGAGATCGGACGAAGCAAACGTGCCGACCACATGGAAGCCGGCGACCGAGCGCCTGAAATCCAGCAGGCCTCCGAGATGTTTCACCGCGGCGTCATGAAAAGCCTCGTGCCGCTCGCGATAGACCTCGCGCATGCGGCGCAAATGGGTAGCGAAATGGCCCTCATCCATGAAGGCCGCGAGCACAGCCTGGACGCTCGACGGCACGCCCTGCAGGAACGCGCCGGAGATGCGCTGGAAGATCGGCACCAGCGGTTTCGGCGCGAGATAGAAGCCGAGCCTCAGCGACGGGAACATCGATTTCGAGAAAGTGCCGACATAGATCACCCGCTCGCCGGTGTCGGCGCTCTTCAAGGTGGCTTGCGGGCGGCCGGCGAAATAGAACTCGCCGTCGTAGTCGTCCTCGAGAATCCAGGCGTCGTGCTCGTTGGCGGCGCGCAGAAGTGCCGCGCGCCGCTCGAGTGTCATCTCAACACCGGTCGGATGCTGATGCGACGGCGTCACGAAGATGAGCTTCACGTCGGGTGCGGTTCGCAATCCCTCCTCGACCGAGATGCCCTCCGCATCCACCGCCACAGACGAAAGCCGCGCGCCGCAAGCGATCAGGCTGTTGCGCGCGCCGATCGCGCCGGGGTTCTCGAACCAGACCGGATCGCCGGGATTAAGAAGCACGCGGCCGATCAGGTCGAAGGCCTGCTGCGCGCCATTGACGATGAATATCTGCTCGACCTCGCAGGAGATGCCGCGGCTGGCGCGCAGATGCTCGGCAATGGCCCGACGCAGCGGCTCGAAGCCATTCGAGTCGGAATAGCCCATGATGAGCTCGCGCGGCTGACGCCAGTGCTTGGCCGAAAGCCGCGCCCAGATGCCGAGCGGAAACGCGTCATAAGCTGGCAGACCGGTCACGAAAGCGCGAGGTTTTGCCGGGTGCGACAGACGCTGGAAGAAGCGCGGCGAAGCGTCGGCGATTAGATCCGCCAGCTTGGTGGATGCAGGTGCAGCATCCTCCTCCTTCAGCGCCGGCTCGGGCCGGCGCGTGTCGACAAAATCCGAGACAAACGAGCCCGAGCCAGTATACGACACCACCAGCCCTTCGGCGATCAGCCGCTCGAACACGGCGACCGCGGTCGTGCGGGAGATGTTGAGCTCCCTGGCGAGCGTGCGGCTTGACGGCAGCCTCTTGCCAACCGCGAGGTCGCCGCGGGTGATCATATGCCGGATCGCGCCATAGACCTGCCCGGTGACCGATTTTTCTGAAGCGCGGTCCACCTTGATCGCGAGCAGGAGTTCGCCGCCGGACCGCTTAACCATGCAACTACCCGTCCACGCTTCCGGCCTGCCGCCGGCAAACCAATCGGCTCAGGGAATTTTCGAAACTGGACCTTACACGCCAGCCCTTGCGACCTCATAGAGCATTCACGACAGGCAATGCCGTGAGCGGGCAAGAGGAGCTGGCACGTGCGGATCAAGCGCATCGAGACATTTACGACCGAGTTCATCGGCTTTGTTCGCATCACGACCGTCGACGGCGATCAGGGCATCGGCCAGGTCTCGACCTATAACTCCGACATCACTTCGACCGTGCTGCACCGGCAGGTGGCGCCTTGGGTGCTGGGCGTCGAGTTCGACGACATCGATGCGCTCACCGACAAGGTGATCGAGCGCGAGCACAAATTCCCCGGCTCCTACATGAAGCGGGCGATCGGCGGGCTCGACACGGCGATCTGGGATTGCCGCGGAAAGCAGGCCGGGCTGCCGGTCGTCAGGATGCTCGGCGGGACGCCCGGGCGGCTGCGCGCCTATGCCTCCTCGATGCGCCGCGACATCACGCCGACCGCCGAGGCCGAGCGGCTGAAGCGACTTCAGGGCGAACAGGGTTTTGATGCCTTCAAGTTCCGCGTCGGCGCAGAATACGGCCACGATGTCGACGAGTGGCCGGGCCGCACCGAAGAGATCGTGCCCACGATGCGTCGCGCGCTTGGCGACAAGGCGGCGCTGCTGGTCGATGCCAACAGCGGCTTTTCGCCCGGGCGCGCGATCGAGGTTGGGCGCATGCTCGAAGATAACGGCGTCGAGCACTATGAGGAGCCGTGCCTCTATTGGGAGCTGGAGCAGACCAAGGAAGTTGCCGACGCGCTGTCGATTGCCGTCACCGGCGGCGAGCAGGATTGCGAGATTGCGACCTGGCGCCACATGATCGGGATACGCGCGGTGGACATCGTCCAGCCCGACATCCTCTATCTCGGCGGCATCAGCCGCACCTTGCGGGTGTGCCACATGGCCAATGCCGCCGGCCTGCCGATCACGCCGCATTCGGCCAACCAAGGTCTGGTCACGCTCTTCACCATGCACCTGCTGAGGGCGATCGAAGGCGCCGGCAAATACCTCGAATTCTCGATCGAAGGCCTCGACTACTACCCCTGGCAAGACGGGGTGTTCGTTAAGTCGCCTTACGATGTCGAGGGCGGCCAGGTCACGATTACCGATGAGCCGGGCTGGGGCATCGAGATCGACCCGGAATGGCTGGCGAAATCGATCTACCGGGTCAGCGAGCTCTCCTGAGCGCCCACACGTTCTCGTGCGCTTGATTGACTTTCCGAGTGGTCTGTCATTTTGTTGAGAATGGCAGTGTCTGGGGACTGCCCCGGTTCTAAAACTATCGGCTGGCAAGCTTTGCCGGCTTGCGCAGAGCGTCACGGCATCTTTGCAATCGAAGATTATGCCAAAAAAGACGCCCCGGGGCTTGGAGCTTCTCGGCACGTCGGCCGGCAAGAACGCACGGTCCATTGGGAACACAACGGGAGACGTTATCGTGAACAGGTTCATCACTTCAGTGAGCCGCCGCACCTTCTTGAAAGGCACGGCGGCGGGCGTGGGCATTCTGGCGGCCCCCGCCATCATATCGAGCAAGGCGCTCGCGGCGGGCGAGTTGAACTTCATGGGCTGGGCCGGCTATCCCGACCTTGCCGCGAAGGTTTTCCCCGCCTTCGAGAAGGCGACCGGCATCAAGGTCAACTTCACCGAGCAGCCCGACCAGGATGCGATGTTTGCGCAAGCCAAGCTGTCGCTCCAGACCGGCGCCATCGATGTCTGCGAGCCGACGGTCGATCGCATCGGCGGCTGGGCGGCCAACGGCCTGGTCCAGGGTTGGGACACCAACAAGCTGTCGCTTGACAGCTATCTGCCCGGTCTTGCCGACGGCAAGATGGGCGAGATGGCGACCGTCGACGGCAAGCGCATGATCGTGCTCAGCGTCTGGGGCACGGAGGCGATCGTCTATTCCAAGACCGATGCGCCGACCGAGTATGGCAAGGCCAGCCTTGGCGACCTCTTCGACCCGAAGTTCGAAGGCAAGGTCTGCATCCGCGCACATTCGGGCCTCGCTGCCATGGGCCGCTGGCTCGACGCCGAAGGCAAACTGCCGAAGCCGTGGCTCGACAGCTACAAAGACGAGGCCACGATGAAGGAGCTTTGGGACATCGCGCTCGCCGAAGCCGTCAAGCACAAGGCCAATGTCGCCCAGTTCTGGAAGGGCGAAAATGAAGCGCAGGCCGCCTATCGCACCAACGGCGCGGTCATCGGCCTGAATTGGGATTCCACCGGCTACAATCTGCGCGCCGACGGTTTCGGCTACATCGCGCCGAAGGAAGGCGCCTTCGCGTGGAACCAGGGCTTCGCGCTGATGGCGAATGCCAAGAACGTCGAGCAGGCGCAGGAGTTCGCCAAGTGGGTCGCCACGCCCGAAGGCTCGGCGGCCTGGGCCGCGGCCTTCTCGGCCAATCCGGTCGCCAAGGGCGCGATCGATCTCGCCAGCCCCGAAGTCAAGGAATTCTATAATTCCGCTCTTCCGGGCGATGCGACGCAGAAGCTCTGGTGGTGGCCGGAACAGCAGGCCTGGTTCATCAAGCTGCGCGGCGAATACGCCGACAAGTTCATCGCGGCCTAAGGGACACGATCATGGGGACTCGCCGGATTCCGACCAGAATCCGGCGGTTTTTTTGTTGCATTGCGAAAATTCCGGTGCGTAAGATCGATTTAACTATAACAACGGGGAACAAGCAGCTCAGCCATGAGTGCGGGCGTTGATCTCGACGTAGTGTCCGCGGACTTCGGATCCTTCCGGGCCGTCGACCGCGTGACCGTTCATATCAAGCCGGGGGAGTTTTTCTCGTTCCTGGGGCCTTCCGGCTGCGGCAAGACCACGATCCTTCGCATGATCTCGGGCTTTATCAGGCCGAGCGAGGGCAAGATCAGCATTGGCGGCCAGGACATGCGGGACATTCGCCCGAACCAGCGGCCGACTGCGCTGATCTTCCAGAATCTGGCGCTGTTCCCGTTGATGCCGGTCTGGGAAAACATCGCCTTCGGGCTTGAAGTGCGCGGCGTCGACAAGAAGGCGAGACGGGCGAAAGCGGAAGAGCTCCTGCGTCTCGTCGACTTGCCAGGAGCCGCCGACAAGGCGATCGGCCAGCTCTCGGGCGGCCAGAAGCAGCGTGTCGCGATTGCCCGCGCGCTCGCCGTCGAGCCGAAGGTGATGTTGCTCGACGAGCCGCTCTCGGCGCTCGACCTGAAATTGCGTCAGCACATGCGTGCCGAGCTGCGCGCCATCCAGAAGCGCACCAACGTCACCTTTATCTACATTACCCATGACCAGGGCGAGGCGCTCGCCATGTCCGACAGGGTGGGCGTGATGTCGCAAGGACGGCTGCAGCAGGTGGCCATACCGCAGGAGATCTACAACAATCCGACGAACGGCTTCGTCGCTTCCTTCGTCGGCGAGAACAACGTCTTCTCCGGCAAGATCGGTACGATGAACGGCAAGGGCGCGGAGTTCGAAACGGGCGCCGGAACCTTCAAGGCGTTGCTGGGTCCGGGTGTCACCGCTTCCACCAATTCCAAGCTCTATCTGCGGCCGGAGCACGCCCGCTTGGTCGCCAGTCCGACCAACGGCGAGAATGCCATTCCGGTCGAGATTGCAGACGTCGCCTTCGAGGGCAACTTCATCAGCATCCAAGCGCGCGACGCCGGCGGGAAGATACTCGTCGCCGAAGCGCGCAATGACGTAAGAGCCGCTGTGCCTGCTCCTGGCGAGAAGATGCATCTGGTGTTCGATCCGGATCGCGCGATCATTCTTGCCGATGCCGGGCCGGTTCCGGATATCGACGTCGTCGCATGAACGACCTTCTCGCTCGCTACGGCGCAGCACTGACGGCACTGTTCGCCGCGCTCACCGCCTTCTGGCTGCTCGCGCTCGTGGTTCTGCCGGATCTCTATCTGTTCGAAAATTCATTCCGGCCGTACCTGCCGCTGGCCGACATGGGCGGGCCGAAGGATTTCTACAGCCTCAACAACTATCTCACCTTCTTCCGGAGCCCGATCCACATCCAGGTGTTCGTCTGGACGATCGTCTATTCGAGCGTCGTCACCGTGCTGTGCTTCGTGATCGCCTATCCGCTCGCTTACTATCTGGCAAAGGTCGCGCGCAGCAATGTCGTGCCGACGCTCTTTCTCCTGCTGCTCATCCCGCTCTGGGTCAGCGAGGTGCTGCGCGCGTTTGCCTGGTTCATCATCCTTGCCCTGAAGGGTCCACTGAATTTCGCGCTGTTGGGTATTGGCATCGTCGACCAGCCTATCCGCTGGATGACTGGATTTCGCAGCGTCGTGATCGGCCTCGTCTACACCTACGTACTGTTCATGCTGTTCCCGCTCTACAACGCCATCCAGTCGCTCGACACCAACCAGATCGAGGCTGCCGAAGACCTCGGCTCGCCCTGGTGGCGCACGCATTGGCGCGTGATCCTGCCGCATGCCAAGCCTGGCATAGCTTCGGGCTCGGTCATGGTCTTCATGCTGTCGGCCGGCTCCATCCTCGTGCCGACGCTGCTCGCCTCCACGAATTCGCGGTGGTTCACGGAGATCATCCAGCAGTGGATGTTCGAATCGCAGGACTGGAACACCGGCTCGGCCTATGCCTTCCTGCTGCTGCTTTTGTGCACTGTCTTCGTGTCGGTGGTGATGCGGCTCTTCCGCGTCAAGCTTTCGGACATCGCAAAGTGAGGGCGTGATGAGCCAGGCGCGCAGATCGGACTGGCTGTTCCACCTCTACATGGTGCTGTTCCTTGCCTACATGCTGCTGCCGCTGATTGTGATGGGCGGAGCGGCCTTCAACGATTCGCGCTTCCCCTCCGTCTATCCCTGGGTCGGCTTTACCGACCGCTGGTTCGTCGAGCTCTGGAACGACGGGCGCATGTGGATCGCCTTCGGCAACACGATCGTGGTGGCGTTTGCCGTTGTCGTGCTGTCGGTGCCGATCGGCACGGCCGCCGCGATCCTCATCAACAGCGTCGCCGGCACGACGCGCGCCGTGCTCTACGGCCTGATGGTGGCGCCGATCCTGACGCCAGGCGCGGTGATCGGCATCTCGACGCTGCTATTCTGGAACAAGTTCTCCGTTCCCGCCGGCCTGCACCTGTCGGTGCTCGGCCAGGTCTCCTACATCGCCGCCTTCGTGATGCTCCTGGTGCTCGCCCGGCTACAGAGCTTCGACCGGGCGCTGGAGGAGGCCGCTCTCGACCTCGGCGCCAGCCACGCCCAGGTTGTGCGGCGCATCCTGCTCCCGCATCTCTATCCGGCAATTGGCGCCGGCGCGGCGATAGCCTTCTTCCAGTCGATCGAGAATTTCAACACGACGCTGTTCACGCGCGGCACCTACGACACGCTGACCGTCTACGTCTTTTCCAAGGTGCGCAGCGGCATCACGCCGACTATCAACGCGCTGGCGCTGATCTTGATCAGCGTGACGGTCGTCTGCGCCATCTGGTACGAGATCGCTCGGCGCCGGTCCGAGCGCCGCGCTGCGCTCGAGGCTGCGCCGGCTTGAGTCAGGCGCGGGCCTCGCTCTGCTTCCTTATCGTCTGAGGTAGAGCCATAGCGTCGTCGGCGCCAGGATCGCGGTCAACGCCACTGGTGCGATGAGTGCGAGGGCGATCTCGCCAAATGTCGTGCCGCCGCCCATCAGTCCACGCAGGGCCGAGGTCATCAACGATATCGGATTGACGTCGACGAAGGTGCGCAGCCAGGCAGGCATGGTGCCGGGATCGACCATGATGTTGGAGGCAAAGACCAGCGGAAACAGGAAGGTGAAGCCAAGCGTCATCACCGTGGTCGGCGTGCGGATCAAGAGGCCGAGCACGATGAATATCCAGCCCATGCCGAACCCTGTGGCGACCAGCATCGCGAAGGCGGCGAGCACGCCGAGCAAGCCAGCCTCCGGCCTGTAGCCCAGGATCAGGCCGATGGCGAGAATGATCGATCCGGAGATCAGATGACGTAGAATGTCACCCACCATCAGCCCCGCGAACGGGGCAAGCGGCCATATCGGCAGCGAGCGGAAGCGATCGAAAAGCCCCTTGCCCAGGTCGGTCGACAATCCCATGCCCGAATAGACCGCGTTGAACATCACGGTCTGGACCAGGATGCCCGGCAGGAAGAACTGCAGGTATTGGCCGGGCGAGCCCGCGAGCGCGCCGCCGAACACGAAGGTGAAGAGCAGCGTGAACATGATCGGCGTCATCACCAGATCGAAGAGCTGCTCCGGCACGTGCTTGAATTTCAGCACGGCACGCCAGCCGAAGACGAGCGCATTCGACAGGGCCGAGGGACGAGGAGGCCGGCCGATCAGTGGCAGTTCCTGCAAATGGGTGGCGTCGGTCATCACTTGCCGTCCTTTCGGCCTTCGCCCAAACTTGGCTGCCCCGTCAACGCGAAGAACACCTCGTCGAGGCTGGGCTGACCCATGGAGAAATCGGACAGCTCGATTCCGGTGCTGATCAGCACGGCGAGCGCCTCGTTGGCAGAGTTTGCCGTCCCGGCCAAAATGGAGAGCTCAGCACCTTCCGTGCTGCGTTGCACGGCATGGCCGAGCCGTTGTTCCAGAATGCCTGCCGCCTCTTCGAGCCGGGCGGGATCGGCGAGAGCGACATGGAGAACGCCAGAGCCCGTTGCCGCCTTCAATTCGCGGCTTGTCCCATCGGCGATTTTCTTGCCGTGGTCGATTACCGCAATGCGGGCCGCGAGCTGGTCGGCCTCCTCTAGATATTGGGTGGTGAGCAGGATCGTGACGCCCGAGTCGGCCAGCCCGCGGATCATGCCCCAGACATCCTTGCGGGCCTTCGGATCGAGGCCGGTGGTGGGCTCGTCAAGGAAAAGGACGTCAGGTGTCACAATAAGCGAGGCCGCGATATCGAGCCTTCGCCGCATGCCGCCCGAATAATCCTTCACCTGCTTGGTCGCCGCTTCGGAGAGACCGAAAGCCGCGAGCAGATCGGCGGCCCGAGCCTTCGCGGCGCGACTGCGAAAACCCCAGAGCCGGGCCAGCAGCATAAGGTTTTCACGGCCCGTCAGGTCTTCATCGAGCGAGGCGAACTGCCCGGTCATGGCGATTGACGCGCGGACCTCATGTGGAGCCTGCACAAGATCGTGCCCCATGACAGTGGCGGCGCCGGCGTCAGGGCGGGCAAGCGTCGCCAGCATGCGCATCAGGGGTCGTCTTGCCCGCGCCGTTCGGTCCAAGGATGGCGAAGATGATGCCGCGCGGCACATCGAGATCGATTCCGTCGACGGCGCGCACCTCGCCGAAACGCTTGACCAGGCCGCGTGCGGAAATGGCAGGCGCTATCTCGCTATGGTTTGGCAGCGTCCTTGCGGAGGAAACATCGTTCATCACATCAATCCGGCAGTCGCGAACGAGAAATTTGAGCTTTAGCGTGAGAGGAGCAGCCGCGTATATCAGCCCCGTGCTCATTGAGCAGTATACGGGAGATGGTTCTCCTGACATTTGAGACGTCGGTTGTGGCCACGCGGGCGGCCGCCAATGCTTCTGCGCGGGCATCGGCCAGTCGTGGAGATAGTGGTGATCCCGACAGGAATCGAACCTGTGACCTACAGATTAGGAATCTGCCGCTCTATCCTACTGAGCTACGGGACCACGCGGGCGAACACATAACCTTTTCGGGCCGCTTCGCCAACAGTTTCATCGCCCTAAACGGCTCCGCTCAAAGCTCGACGCGCCTAAGCCGCCAGCGCCGTTTCGGCCAGCCTGACCCAATAGCTCACCCCGTGCGGAATGACCTCGTCGTTGAAGTCGTATTTGGGATGGTGAAGGTTCGCTGAGTCGCCGTTGCCGATGAAGATGAAGGAGCCCGGCCGCGCTTCGAGCATATAGGAAAAATCCTCGCCGCCCATCAGCGGCGGCGCATTGCGGTGCACATAGGGCTCGCCGACGATCGCGGCGGCCACATCGCCAGCGAAAATCGTTTCTTCGGGGTGGTTGTGGGTAACGGGATAGTTGGGGTTGTAGTCAACATGGATCGCAGCCCCGTAGGTCGCCGCGAGACCCGAACAGATCGCCTTGATGCGCGCTTCGGCCACCGCTGCGACATCCTTCTTCAGCGTGCGCACCGTTCCGGCGAGTTGGACCCGTTCGGGAATGACATTATAGGCGTCACCGCCGTGGAACTTCGTGACAGACACTACGATCGGCTCTATCGGATTCGTCGAGCGCGAGGCTATCGTCTGCAGTGCGCCGATAAGCTCGGCGCCGATCACGATCGGATCGATCGTGAGCTGTGGTATTGCCGCATGCCCGCCCTTGCCGGTGATCGTGATCGTGAATTCCGCCGTCGCCGCCATGATCGGGCCCGGCCGGGTCGCAAATTGGCCGAGCGGAAGGGTCGGCATGTTGTGCATGCCGAACACCTTCTCGATCGCGAAGCGCTCCATCATGCCGTCTTTCACCATCTCGTTGCCGCCGCCGCCCCCTTCCTCGGCTGGCTGGAAAATCACCGCGACGGTTCCCGCGAAATTGCGCGTCTCGGCCAGATATTTGGCCGCGCCAAGCAGCATTGCGGTGTGGCCGTCATGGCCGCAGGCATGCATCGCGCCCGGCTTAACCGAAGCGTATGGAAGGCCGGTCGCCTCATTGATCGGAAGCGCGTCCATGTCGGCGCGCAGCCCAATGGTGGGACCATCGCCAAGCCTGCCGCGGATCACGCCGACCAAGCCGGTGCGACCGATCTTGGTGACGACCTCGTCGCAGCCGAATTCGTGGAGCTTGCCCGTGACGAAATCAGCCGTCCCGAATACATCGAAATTGAGTTCGGGGTTCTGGTGTAGGTGGCGCCGCCAGGCGGTCACTTCTTCCTGCATCTCGGCGGCGCGGTTGAGGATCGGCATGATCTCGGCTTCCTGCTCTCGCAAATTGCGTCGTTTCAGTTCACGGGTTTTTCAGTGCACGCGCGCCGGACTTTGCCATTTTGGCGTCACATAGGATAAATAGCACCGCGGTGCGTCCTGCGTTGCACAGTGCGGCAACGCCGCCTGCGGGTGGTCGGCGGAACCTTACGGACTGACAGGCAAGCTCGGCAAGAGGCCATTACGGATTAGATGATGCGGCTGGAATTTTTGCGACGCGGGCTGCTGTTCGGGATGGCGCTTGTTGGCGCGGCGTTCTCGAATGCGGCGCTGGCGAACCCGTCCATCCTGTTCGACTTGAAGACCGGCGAGGTGATCGAGCACGAGGATGCGTTCCAGCGCTGGCATCCGGCGTCGCTCACCAAGCTGATGACGGCCTATGTCACTTTCCGCGCGGTCACGGCGGGTGAGCTCGCGCTCGATTCGCCCATCAAGATGTCGAAGCATGCGGCGGCCGAGCCGCCGAGCAAGATGGGCTACAAAGCCGGCTCGGTCATGACGCTCGACAACGCCTTGAAGATGATGCTCATCAAGTCCGCCAACGACATCGCCATGGCGGTCGGCGAGAATGTGGGCGGCTCGGAGGAGACCTTCGTCAAGCGCATGAACGCCGAGGCCGTGCGGCTCGGCATGACGAACACACATTTCGTCAATCCCAATGGCCTGCACGCGCCGGACCAGTATACGACCGCGCACGATCTTGCGGTGCTCGTCTCGGCAATTCGCAACGAATTTCCGCAATATGCCCCTTACTTCGCGATTCAAGGGCTGAAGGCCGGCAAGAAGAAGCTGATGAGCTACAACATGCTCGTCGGCCGCTATGCCGGGGCCGACGGCATGAAGACCGGCTTCGTCTGTCCGTCGGGCTTCAACATGGTCGGCTCGGCGACACGCAACGGCAAGACGCTGGTCGCGGTCGTGCTCGGCGCGCCCTCTGCCGTTGGCCGCACCGACGTCGTCGCAGGGCTCCTCGACAACGGCTTCGAGACGACCGTCAAACAGGATACGACGCTGGCGACGCTGCCCGTCTATGGCCTCGCCAATGCAGCGCCGGTCGACATGCGCGAACATATCTGCGGCAAGAAGAAGCCCGTCGAAGCGCAATCGGAAGCGGGTGCCGATCATGAGGGGCAGGCCGTCAAGTCGCCGTGGCTGGAAAAACTGCAGAACCCGAAGCTTGTCGTGGTCGGACTGGGCGGCGCGACCGGGCCGATCCCGCTCGCCATGCGCGACGAGAACGGACAGGAATATTCCGACGTGCCGATCCCGACGCCGCGGCCGGACTACACACCCGTTGCCAAGGCGACCGCGCAGGGCGACACGGTCGCCAACTAGTGTCGTGATTTCGAAGTTCGCCTCATTTCGATATCGAGCTCCGAGCGAACTTCGAAATCAAAACGACACTAGAAATCAAGGAGTTGCTAGTGTCCTTCGATTCTGAAATGCGCTCGGCGGCTGATATTGAACTCATGCGAATTTCAGATTCGGGACACTAGACAATGTCCAGTTTCCCCATCGCCGTCTCGGTGCTGACCGGCTTCCTCGGTGCTGGCAAGACGACGCTGCTCAACCGGCTGCTCAAGGATGCCGCGCTCGCCGACACGGCCGTCATCATCAATGAGTTCGGCGATGTGGCAATCGACCATCTGCTGGTCGAGCAGTCGTCGGAGGGCGTTATCCAGCTTTCCGACGGCTGCCTGTGCTGCACGGTGCGCGGCGACCTCGTCGACACGCTGGCCGATCTCGTAGAGCGTCTGCAGACCGCGCGGATCGCAAAACTCTCGCGTGTCGTGATTGAGACGACCGGGCTTGCCGACCCTGCGCCGGTGCTGCAGTCGATCATGGGCCATCCCGCGCTTGTCCATGCCTACCGGCTCGACGGCGTTGTCACCCTGGTCGATGCGGTGAACGCCGGCGCGACGCTTGATGCCCATATCGAGGCGGTGAAGCAGGCGGCAGTCGCCGACCGGCTGGTCCTCACCAAGACCGATCTGGTCGAGGATTCCGCCACGCTCATTGCCCTGCGGTCGCGACTGGCCGCCATCAATCCACGCGCGCCGATCCTCGATGCCGCAGAGCCTGCGGCGAATTCGGCCGAACTCATCAAATGCGGCCTCTACGACCCGGAGACGAAGAGCGCTGATGCGCGGCGCTGGCTCGGCGAAGAGGCGCATGAGCACGCGCACGGCCATGATCACCACGATCACGACCATCAACGGCACGACGAGCGCGTGAAGAGCTTCTCGCTGCAGCACGCGGGGCCGTTGCCCTTTGCAGCGATCGAGATGTTCCTCGACCTGCTGCTCTCGCAATATGGCGACCGGCTGCTCAGGCTGAAGGGTATCGTCGAGCTGGCCGACGATCCGTCACGGCCGCTGGTCTTGCATGCGGTGCAGTCGTTGCTCCACCCGCCGGCGCGACTGCCAGACTGGCCGGACGCCGAGCGCGGCACGCGGTTGGTGCTGATCGCTATCGACATGCCGGAAGACTATGTGCGCCGGCTGTTCGCCGCGGCGACAGGAAGCCCGGCCGTCGATACGCCGGACCGAACTGCGCTCACCGACAATCCCCTTGCGATTGCCGGCCATCGCGCTGACGTAGAAAGCAGGCTAATCTAGAGCAGGATGAAATTGGAGCGGAGTCGTTCATCCTGCTCTAACTCTTTGTTCTGGCGCATGATCTTATCCGAAAAGTCTGCAACTTTTCGGGATCATGCTCTAGATTTAGGCCGGTTCCGTCCTGCATTCGACCAGGAAACGGTGGCCGCCGTCGATGGCGACGGACTCTACCAGCCGGTGACCGTGCTCCCGGCAGAAGGCCGGGATATCGATTGCTGCCAGTGGGTCGGTTGTTTCCAGCCAGATCCGGCTGCCGGCCCGCATGCCGGCCAGCCGCTTCCTGGCCTTGAGCACCGGCAGCGGGCAGTTCAGTCCCCTGAGGTCGTAGACGGCGGGTTGTTGCGCCAAGCCGGACGCTCCATCCGGCATCAGAATATGTTGGTGATACGCTTTCGCAGGCTGCTCAGCATACCGGTCGAGTCCTCGGCTGGCTGGCCCTCGGCCGCCGCCGTATCCGTCGCCCCTGCATCGGTCGGGGCAGCCTCGGGCACAACTGCAACCGCAGCAGGCTGCTCCTTGGCCGCCTTTTCTGCTGCCTTCGCTGCCTTTTCGGCAGCCAACGCAGCGGCCTTCTCCTCGGCAATGCGCTTCTTCTCGGCCTCTGCCGCGTCCTTGGCGGCCATCTTGCGGCCGACCTCCGAATCGATCCGGCCCATTCGGCTCGTCACGACGATGGTCCCGTCGGCCTTCATGTCGGGCGGCTGGATCGGGATACGCTCGCCGCGGGCGCGCCTATGCGTCCAGTCGGCGACCATCTTGGCTTCCTGCGGACCGAGGATCGACGCTTTGGGCGCTGCGATGTCGCTCTTTTCCAGGGCAGCGGCGAAAGCCGCGTCGTAGGTCGACCGATAGGATTGATAGGCGGCCTCGAGTTCCGGCGAGGCGGTGCTCGAAGGGCAGGCGCTGGCCGGCGAGAACGTCGCGCCGGGTTCCGTAGTCCGGTTGAAGACGTAACGCTTCTCGCACACGTCGACCTTCGGCGGTACCTTGGCGATTTCGAACTGGTCGTAGCCTTCCTTCAGCATCTGCCAGAACTTGTAGTTCGGGTCATTGCGATAGCGGGCCATGTTCTCGGCCGTCATCCGGAACGGGAAGGCCTGGATCTGGAATTCGGTCTGTCCGCCTTTGAAGGCGTCGCGCGCAAAGGCGTAAATCTGGGAAATCTGCTCGTCGGTCATCGAATAGCAGCCGGACGAGGAGCAGGCGCCATGCACCATCAGGTTCGAACCGGTGCGGCCGTTGGCGCGGTCGTAGGCGTTCGGGTAGCCGATATTGAAGGAGAGATAGTAGTTCGAATTCGGATTCATCTGCCACGGGCGCACCGTGTAGAAACCTTCGGGGGCCTGGCGGTCGCCTTCGGTATATTTCGGCCCGAGCTGGCCGGACCATTTGCAGATATTGTAGTCGGCGACCATGGCGTAGCGGCCGTTCGATTTCTGCTTCCAGATCTCAAGCTTGCCTTCTTCCTTGAAGATGCGCGCAACGATGGGCGCGTCGCGCTTCATGCCCATGGCGCTCATCTTTTTTAGGATGGAGGCCGGCAGCGACCTGCCGTCCTTGGGCGCGAAATCTTTGATCGATTGCTCATTGCAGCCGACGAGCGCCGATGACGCGGCGAGCATGGTCGTCAGAAAGGCTGCGCGAACTATCCTGGCAAGCATCGGTCGTCTGTCGTCTGTCCCCACGGCCGATCCCCGAGCGGGTGGCCGATCTCTCGAAGGCGGCACGCTAGGCCGGTTAACCTTGAAATTTGATTACCGCAAGCGTTAACCGCCTTCCCTTGCGAAGGTTTGTCCGTCAGCCTGGGCATCTTTGTGGCGGAAATGCGCCGGCCACCAGTGTCGTGATTTCGAAGTTCGCCTAATTTTCGATATCGAGCTCCAAGCGAACTTCGAAATCCAAACGACACTGGAAATCAAGGGAGTTGCTAGTGTCCCCACGATTCCGAAATTCGCTCTGCGCGCGATATCGGACTCGTGCGAATTTGGGAATCGGGACACTGGCAGCCTCTCAAAGGCTGCGGCCAATGGCCAGATACTTCTCGCGGCGCTGCTCGCGGAAATCCATGTTGGTCTGGCCGAGTTCCGCGAAGGTCCTGGCGATCTGGTCGCCAGCCGAAGCGATAACGGTGTCCGGGGCGCGATGCGCCCCGCCGATCGGCTCGGGGATGATGCCGTCGATGATCTTCAGCCCGAGCAGGTCCTGCGCGGTGATCTTCATCGAGGTGGCCGCGTCCTTGGCGCGGGTCGAATCGTGCCAGAGAATCGACGCCGCCGCTTCGGGTGACGCCACGCAATAGATGGAATGTTCGAGCATATAGACGCGGTTCGCGGTGGCGATGGCGATGGCGCCGCCCGAGCCGCCTTCGCCGATGACGACCGATATCGACGGCACCTTGATGCGCAGGCAGGCCTCGGTCGATCGTGCGATGGCTTCGGCCTGGCCGCGCTCTTCGGCATTGATGCCGGGATAGGCGCCGGCCGTGTCGACCAGTGTGATGACAGGCACCGAGAAGCGGTCGGCAAGCTCCATGATGCGCACGGCCTTGCGGTAGCCTTCAGGCTTGGCCATGCCGAAATTGTGTCTCAGCCGGCTTTTGGTGTCGTCGCCCTTCTCTTGGCCGATTATGGCGATCGGTTCGCCCCGAAAGCGGGCGAAGCCGGCGACAATCGCATAATCCTCCCCAAAACCACGGTCACCGGCAAGCGGCGTGAAATCGGTGAACAGCCCCTTCACGTAGTCGAGGCAATGCGGACGGTCGGAGTGGCGGGCGACCTGCGCCTTGTTCCAAGGGTTGAGCGACTTGTAGATATCGCGCAGCGCGTCCTTCAAGCGCTGTTCCAGCCTTGCAATCTCTTCGGAAACATCGACCGCTTGATCGCTTTCGGCGAGCTTCTTCAGTTCGATGATTTTGCCTTCGAGATCGGCAATGGGTTTTTCGAAGTCGAGATAATTGTACATTCTTGACGGGACCAGGTCGCCGGCGCCGGAAAAATGGAGGTCCGGCGACCCTTTGAGTTTGGCCCCGGCGTGAAAGCAGCGGCTCTCACATAGCGATACGGACTCTAATCGGCAAGCGGGTGGTGCTCGTTGACCAGCCGCACCAGTCGCTCTTCCAGCACATGGGTGTAGATTTGGGTGGTGGATATGTCGGCATGGCCGAGGAGCTGCTGGACGGCCCTGAGATCGGCGCCGTTCTGCAGCAGATGGCTGGCAAAAGCGTGCCTGAGCACATGCGGCGAAACTTTCGCCGCGGAAATTCCAGCGCGCGCCGCGAGCCCCTTCAAATCGCGTGCGAAAACCTGCCTGGGGAGATAGCCGCTCTCGGAGTCTGCCGGGAAAAGCCAGGTACTGTCGGCCTGTCCGGCATCGCGCTTGCGTTCCTCGAGCCATGAGCGCGTCGCCTGCCTTGCCTTTTCCGACAATGGCACCATACGCTCCTTGCTGCCCTTGCCGCGCACCACGAAAAAGCGCTCGTCGCGCAGCGCCACGCTGGTTGGCAGCGAAACCAGCTCGGAAACGCGCAGGCCTGTCGCGTAGAGCAATTCTACCAAGGCATGAAGCCTGAGCGCGGCAGGCCGCGCACCGTCAGGCGCGGTTCGTGCTTCCTCGGCAGCGCGGTCGAGCAGGCGGCCGGCCTCGGCCTCGCTCATGATTTTCGGCAGCGACTGTCCTTTGCGCGGGCTGTCCAGCGTGCCGGTCGGGTCGTCGGGCCGCAGGCCTTCCGAATAGAGGAACTTGTAGAATTGCCGCAACGCCGAGAGCCGCCTCGCTTGGGAAGAAGGCGCGAAGCCACGCGCGGCGATGCCGTTCAGATAGACCCGCAGGTCGGCCGAGTTGGCCTCCACCAGCCCCCCGTCAAGCTGTTCGGCGGCGTCTTCCAGGTCGCGACGGTAAGATTGCAAGGTGTTGTCGCTGGCGCCGCGTTCGGCGCTCATCATCTCGAGAAAGGCTTCTATGCGGGCGGCGCTCTTCATTGCCTATCTGTTGAGCTTGTCCAGCGGCACGCGCACGGTCATCTCGCCTTTCTTCGGTTCGACAAAGGTGACCAGCGCGAACATTGCCCCATAGACGATGCCCACGATAATGCCGATGGTCACCAGAAATCGGAAGAGTGTCGGCATGATCCGATCGTGCCAGCCTGCATGTCGCCCGGTGCCGTTATGGGGCGCGGATGTGAGCAATACAAGGGCGGGCCCGCTGGCGTGGACGGGCTGGGGACTCGCGCTTGTCATGCAATTGTATTACATTCGAGGCATGAAAGGAGCCGTTATGGGATCAAACACTCTGGTTCAGACCCGGATCGACGCCGAGATCAAGGACCGCGCGGCAGCAGTGCTCGAAAACATGGGTCTGACCGTGTCCGACGCGGTCCGTATCCTGCTGACGCGGACGGCTAATGAAGGCGCCCTGCCTATGGAATTGCTCAGCAGCAGCGAGGCCTACGATTCCTGGTTCCGCGCCAAGGTCGTGCAGGCTCTTGAGGACACACGACCGGCTATAGATGAAGCCGACGTCGAGGAGCATTTTCTCAAGAGGCGCGCAGCGGCCCTTGGAAAGGCCGAGGCGAAGCTCGTTGAGGCTCGTTTGGTCACCTTACGCGCTCTCCGATCGCGATGACATCTTCACCTACATCGAGGCTCATAGCCCGCGAGCAGCAGTCCAAGTCGACGAACGGATTTCCGCAGCGGTTCACCGTTTGCTCGAATATACCGCGAGTGGGCGCCCCGGTCGTGTCGCGGGTACGCGCGGGTTGGTCATCGCACACACGCCTTATGTCGCAGCCTATGTGTTTGCAGCCGACATCGTCCGCATTTTGCGAATTTTGCACGGTGCGCGAATGTGGCCGGATGAGTTCGACAGCGACTAATCATTAGGCTGTCGACTGAAGCCGGTTCAAAGACACGCCAACTGCCCGCCGCTTGACGCATTCGCCCTTTTCATGTGCATACGCCGGCAAAGCGATCGGGACGACGAAGCGTGGCGCGTGAGGTTTTCGAAGGACAGGCGGATTTCAGGCGGCGGCTCGGCCAGCGCTCGATTGTCTTCGTCGGCCTGATGGGCGCCGGCAAGACGGCGATCGGCCGCAAGGTGGCGGGCGAGCTCGGGCTTGGCTTCGTCGACAGCGACCAGGAGATCGAGGCCGCCTCGTGCATGACGATCCCCGAACTGTTCGAGCGCTACGGCGAGCCTGAGTTCCGTGCATTGGAGCAGCGCGTCATCGCCCGCCTGCTCGAGACCGGGCCGCAGGTGCTTTCCACCGGCGGCGGCGCCTTCATGAACGCCCACACCCGCGAGATCATTGCCGCTCACGGCGTCTCTGTCTGGCTCAAGGCCGATATCGACGTGCTCATGGAGCGCGTCTCGAAGAAGCAGAACCGGCCGCTGCTGAAGACGGCCGACCCGCGCGCGACCATGGAGCGGCTGATGACGGAGCGCTACCCTATCTATGCGACAGCCGACGTGACCGCCGTTACCCGGGAAGAGCGCAAGGAGGTCATCGCTGCCGAGGTGATCGCCGCGCTCGGCGACTGGCTTGCGGCAACCGAAGGGGCGGCGGCATGAGCGGGACTGATGACACGACGGTCGCAGTGGAGCTTGGGGATCGAAGCTACGAGATCATCATCGGCCAGGGATTGATCGGCCGCGCCGGCAAGGAGATCGCGGCACGCCTGCCGGGTTTGCGCGTGGCGATCGTCACTGACGAAAACCTTGCCGCGACCCATCTGCCGATGCTGCAAACAGCGCTTGATGATGCAGCCGTCGGTCATACGGCGATTGTCCTGCCGGCCGGCGAGAAGACCAAGAGTTTTGCGGCGCTCCAGGATGTCGTCGACAGGGTGCTGGCGGCCCGTCTGGAGCGTGGCGACGCAGTTGTCGCATTGGGCGGCGGCGTGATCGGCGATCTCGCCGGCTTCGCGGCCGGCATCGTCAGGCGCGGCATGAACTTCATCCAGATGCCGACCTCGCTGCTCGCGCAGGTCGATTCTTCGGTTGGCGGCAAGACCGGCATCAATGCCGTGCATGGCAAGAACCTCGTTGGCGTTTTCCATCAGCCGCGAGTGGTGCTCGCCGACACCAATGCCCTGGACACGCTGCCCGCACGGGAGTTCAGGGCCGGCTATGCCGAGGTCGCCAAATACGGCCTGATCGACCGGCCGGATTTCTTTTTCTGGCTTGAGGAGAATTGGCGGGATGTGTTTGCCGGTGGATCGGCGCGCGTCCACGCGATCGCCGAATCCTGCCGCGCCAAGGCCGACGTGGTTGCTCGCGACGAGTTCGAGACGGGCGACCGGGCGCTCCTCAACCTCGGACATACTTTCGGCCATGCGCTGGAGGCCGCCACCGGTTATGACGGGGAGCGGCTTGTCCATGGCGAAGGCGTGTCGATCGGCATGGCGCTGGCGCATCGCTTCTCGGCGCGGCTCAACCTTGCCAGCCCGGACGACGCGGTGCGCGTCGAGGCGCATCTTGCGGCCGTCGGTCTGCCGTCGCGGATGGCCGATATTCCGGGTACCTTGCCCGACGCCGAGCGCCTGCTGGGCTACATAGCCCAGGACAAGAAGGTCAAGCGCGGCGCGCTCACCTTCATTTTGACGCACGGCATCGGCAGGTCCTTCATCGCCAAGGACGTGCCGGCCTCGGAACTGCTTGCCTTCCTAAGGGACAACCACCCTGGATGACCCCCCTCGAATGGACCGTCGTCGGCATCGTGTTTGCGCTGGCGGTCCTGGCGATCGGTTTTCGCGGCTACATCTTTCGACGGTTTGGCGCCGCGGCCAATGACAACGATCTGCCGGGCTTGATGCTAGACGGGGCGAATGGCACGCTCGAGGCGCCCAGCCGCAACGGGCAGGATGCACGGCCCGATCCGGAGCGCGGGCGCAGCCTGGAGGACCTTGCCGATCTCGAAGTCTCGGACGTGATGGTCCACCGTATGCATATGCGGTCCATCAATGTCGACGACCCGCCGGAGACGATCGTTCGCGCCGCGATACAGAGCCCGCATACACGCATGCCACTGTGGCGTGGCACGCTCGACAACATCGTCGGCGTCCTGCATGCCCGGGACGTGCTGCGCGCGCTCGATGACATCGGCTTCGATTTTGCAAAATTCGACGCCCTGAAGATCGCATCCAAACCGTGGTTCGTGCCGGACACAACCAGGCTCGACGACCAGCTCAACGCCTTCCTTCGCCGCAAGTCGCATTTCGCCATCGTCGTCGACGAATATGGCGAGGTCGAAGGCCTGGTCACCTTGGAAGACATCATCGAGGAGATCGTCGGCGAGATTGCCGACGAGCACGATGTCGACATGCAGGGGGTCAAGCAGGAAGCCGACGGCTCGATCACCGTCGATGGCTCGGTGTCGATCCGCGATCTCAACCGGGCGCTGGACTGGTCGCTGCCCGACGAGGAGGCGACGACGATCGCCGGGCTGGTGATCCACGAAAGTCAGTCGATCCCGGAGGAGAAGCAGGCCTTCACCTTCCATGGCAAGCGCTTCATCGTCCTGAAACGGGAGAAGAACCGGATCACCAGGATCAGGATCAGGGCGGTCGAGCCGGGCTGACCGCGCGAGAAGGCCCTTGGGGCAGGGTCCTTCTCGCCTAAAGCTTCAGTGCCTTCCGATCGCTACGCCGATGGCCGTTCCGAGCAGCGCGCCCGCCGCGAAGGAGCCGGCGCCTCCGTCATCCGCGGGCTGCGCCCGCCGGGGCTTGTACGGGATGTCATCCTCGGCCGCAGTCTGGGTGACCTTCTTCTTGGTCGTGGTGCTGGCGGTCTGCTTGGTCTTCTTGGTCGTCGTGGTGGCGGCTTGCTGCTTCTTCTTTGTGGTCCTGGTCGTCTCTTGCGCCTGCTTTTTCTGCTGGGCCGCCTTGTCGGCTTCGTATTTGGCGCGGACCTCGATCATCAGCGGGTCGGTCTGCACCACCAGGAGCATATGTTGCTGCGGCGTGAGATAGGTCGTCTCGACGATGCCGCTCTGGCGCTGCCAGGCGCCGATCGCGACGCGCGAACGCGCACCGAGCGAGCCGTCGAAGCCGCCGGTATTGAGCCCAAGCGCGGAGAGCCGCAACTGGAGGTCGATCCTGCCGTTCCGGTCGAGCTTGATCAGCGCCTCGGTCTCCTGTGTGCCGGGCGTCTGCTTGACGTCGTCCGGCACTGCCATGCCCGTGCGGACCTGCGATCCCGACTGGGCTGGATCCGTTTCCGACCCGAGATTCGCGACCTTGGTTTCGCCTTCTGCCTTCAACTGGTCGATGTTCAACCGCGCGACGCTGGCGAAACGGCCGTTGGGGTACTGAGAGAGATAGAGCTCGTAATGCGCGATAGTGTTGCGCTTGGAAGCCTCGTCCCACAGTTTCTGCTCGACGGTCCAGTCGACTCCGGCGCCATTGCTTGGCTGCGCGCCGGCGCTGTCGGTCGTCTGCTCGGGAGCCGAAACTTCCAGCGTGGGCGGCTCGCCGCCGAGAAAGACCTCACGCCCGAGCGAGGTGCTGAGCCAGGGCCTCTGCGCCCCGCCGGTTTCCCCGACAACGTCGGCCCTGACGCGCGTCAGAGCGCTCTGGATTTCGAGGCCGCGCGTGGTGAGATGCTTGGCAAGGGCGGTCGTATACGGGCTGTTGCTGGAGCTTCCGTCATAGGCTACTGCGCCGGGGTCTGTGGCGTAGGCGATCAGCAGGCCGCCGGTGCCCGTGCTTTGCCTGTTTGCCTGAACGGCTGCGAGGCCCGCGCCCAGCGACGAGGAGCGGCTGGCCGGCAGCGCCCTTGCGAAGGTCCGCGCCAAGGGGTTGTCACGGCAGGCATCGAGAAACACCATGCCCACGGCCGGGTCAGGCGGCAGCGCGGCAAGAATCTGGTTGATCGAAATCGTCCGCGTCTGCAGTTGCGACGCCCTTTCGAGTTGCCCGTCTACCGGGATGAGGTAGTTCACCCCGTCGACCTGCATGCCGTGGCCTGAATAGTAGACCAGCGCCACGTCCGAATCGTAGGCCGCTTCGGTGAACTGATCGATCAGGGCGCTCATGCCCGCCTTGTCTAGGTCCGTGCCTTCGATGACGGTGAAACCGGCGCCTCGCAGCGTGGTGGCCATCAAGGTCGCATCGCGCTTCGGATTGGGCAACTCGACCGCGTTCTTGTAGGCGCCGTTGCCAATCACCAGCGCCACCTTCTTGTGGCTCTGGGGCGTTGCGGCATGGCCGACATTCAGTGCCGCCGCTACGAACAAAGCGATGAAAGCGAACAGAAGCTTCTTCATGGCTACCCCCAGCCTTGAACCGCACGATGCAATTCGCAGGCGCCTATAAGAGCCGGCGTTCGTATCGGACGCGTGTCGTGCGAAACGAAGTTTGTAACCGGCACATGCCCCAACGTCAAAATGACCACGCCAATCAGTCACAATCACGGCGTGCCGCGGCCAATGACTGAGGCGCGCGTGGATTTTTGCGTATCGAAAGGCACACGACGAGCGGTCGAGGGATCCCATTGACCGGAGACGATCAGGAAGCCACGAACTGGCTATTCGGGTGATCGATCAGCCATTTCCCAGTTCCGAACGGGCGACGCCAGTGCTACCACCGCGTCTTCTCGCCGGGTGCGGCCGGTTCGATCGCCAGCGCGTGCAGGCCGGCCTTCAGCTCGGGCGCGAGCAGTTCGTTGACGGCGCGATGGCGCTCGATCCGGCTCATGCTGGCAAAGGCGGGAGAGACGATGCGGATACGAAAATGTGTCTCGCCGGTCCCGTCGAATGTCGCGTGGTGTCCGGATTCGACGTGATGATGGCCGGCATGGAGGTGACTTTCGTTGACGACTTGCAGCCGCTCCGGCTGAAACGTTGCGACGAGCTTCTTCTCGATCGATTCCTGGATGGACATTCGTGCCTGCCTTCACCACATATGCGCCAGGCGGCGCAAAAACCGCCCACCGTGCGCTCTTTAAGACGCGATTCAGCGGTAAGAGCCATGATCCCGAAAATGTCAATTCTTGTTTCGCGGCGCGAACGTCCCATAATCGCAACGAATGAGCGTCTATTCGAAATCCTTCGAGAAGATCAGGGTGCGCCGCGATCCCGATGCGGAGGTGAAGTCGCACGCGCCCTGCTGCCAGTGGGATGGCTGCAAGGAGCCGGGCACCCATCGCGCGCCCGTCGGCCGGCTGAAGGAAGGCGAGTACTTCCGCTTTTGTTTCGATCACGTGCGCGCGTACAACAAAGGGTACAACTACTTTTCCGGCCTCAACGACACCGACATAGCGCGCTTTCAGAAGGAAGCGCTCACCGGCCATCGCCCGACCTGGACCATGGGCGCCAATGGCGACGCACGCTTCGGACCGGATTTCGCGCAGAAGCGTTCCGGCCACGCCGGATATTATTCGAGGATTCGTGATCCGTTCGGCATGTTCGGCGACCGCCGCGACGAGGCGCCGCGCGAACGCAAGGCAAAGCCCCTTGAGGCCAAGGCACTGGAAACGCTTGGTCTTGACGCGAACGCGACTGGCGCTGCCATCAAGGCGCGCTATAAGGAACTGGTCAAGCGCCACCATCCCGACGCAAATGGCGGCGACAGAGGTTCGGAAGACCGGTTCCGCGACGTGCTTCAGGCCTACCGAGTGCTCAAGCAAGCCGGTTTGTGCTGAGCCACAAGCCGGTTGTATTGAGCCGACGGTCTGGTAAGAGCCAATTTGGGCTCGAAAGACCGCCTCCGACTAGGATTGAAAAGATTAGCCGGCAGGTCCCAAGCTGCCGCGCGCGAGGATGGAATGAACAAGGTCGATCGCGACATCGCCAATCTGCCGGACACGACCGTCTCGGTGAAGAATACTTTCGGCTTCGATTCCAGGATGGTCGTACCAGCCTACTCCGTGGCCGACCAGCACGTGCCGGATATCGATCCCGACTATATTTTCGACCGCCAGACGACGCTCGCGATCCTGTCCGGCTTTGCCTACAACCGCCGCGTCATGGTGTCGGGCTATCACGGCACCGGCAAATCCACCCATATCGAGCAGGTGGCGGCCCGCCTCAACTGGCCGTGCGTGCGCGTCAACCTCGACAGCCACGTGAGCCGTATCGATCTCGTCGGCAAGGATGCGATCGTGGTCAAGGAAGGCAAGCAGGTCACGGAGTTCCGCGACGGCATCCTGCCCTGGGCCTATCAGCACAATGTCGCGCTCTGCTTCGACGAATACGATGCCGGCCGCCCGGACGTGATGTTCGTCATCCAGCGCGTGCTGGAGAGTTCCGGCCGCCTGACCCTGCTCGACCAGAGCCGCGTCATCAGGCCGCACCCTGCCTTCCGCCTGTTCGCCACTGCCAACACGGTGGGGCTGGGCGACACGACCGGCCTCTATCACGGCACGCAACAGATCAATCAGGCGCAGATGGACCGCTGGTCGATCGTGACCACGCTCAACTATCTCCCGCACGACAACGAGGTGGCGATCGTGCTCGCCAAGGCCAAGCACTACCGCGACGCCAAGGGCAGGGACATCGTCAACAAGATGGTGCGAGTGGCCGATATGACGCGCCAGGCCTTCATCAACGGCGACCTTTCCACCGTCATGAGCCCGCGCACCGTCATCACCTGGGCCGAGAACGCCGAGATCTTCGGCGATGTCGGCATGGCGTTCCGGCTTACCTTCCTCAACAAGTGCGACGAACTCGAGCGGCCGGTGGTTGCCGAATTCTATCAGCGCGCCTTCGGCGAGGAATTGCCCGAATCCGCCGTCAACGTGGTCCTGGGATGAGCTCCACACCGGAACGGCTGGTATTTGCGACCGCTATTGCCCTGCTTGGCCTGAGCGGCCAGACGCTGGCGGATACTTTTCAGCGCGTTTCGGGAACCGTGACCTACGACAACTATCCCGCGCTGGAGGCCTTTCTGTTGGAGGCCATTGAGCTGGATGTCGGCCTGAACATCAGTTTCGTGGCGAACTCGACCGACACGCATGGCACGGTGTCCGCGGATGACAGCAACGCCCAGTTCGCGGCTTACCGCCACGGCGGTCAGGACCATGCGCGGATCGTCGTCAAGGACGGCTATGTGCTGAAGAACGGAAGCTATGTTCTCGACGGGTTCTATCACGTCGCTGACGGCGGCCTGAATGCGGGTATTCCGACGATCCTGTTGAACGTGACACAGCCTCCCGAAGGCGCGACCATCGACAATGTCGACATCGGTTCTCTCCAATACGAGATCAGCGATTGAAATTAGATGGCGGGGCCTGGAGACAATAGCCGCGGCAAGCCGCGAAGCGGCGCTGAAACGGACAGTTTCAAGCGCGCCGTCGGCATCTGTATGCGCGCCATTTCCGGCGACCACGAATTGGACGTCGCCTTCGCCAAGGAAAAGCCGGCGCTCGCGGGCAACCGCGCCCGCCTGCCGGACCTGCCCAAGAAGCCCTCCCGCAACGACATAGCCGTCACGCGCGGGCTGGGCGATTCCATGGCCTTGCGCCGCGCCTGCCACGACATTCGCGTCCACACGAAGTTCGCGCCCGAAGGCAAGCAGGCGCGCGCCATTTTCGACGCCGTCGAGCAGGCGCGCGTCGAGGCGATCGGCGCACGCGCCATGAGCGGCGTCGCCGCCAATCTCGGCTCCATGCTGGAAGACAAGTACGCCAGATCGAATCTGGCCGACGTGCGTGACAAGGCCGACGCGCCGCTGGAGGAGGCCGTCGCGCTGATGGTGCGCGAGCGGCTCACCGGAACGCCCGCCCCCAGGAGCGGCGAGCGTGTCGTCGATCTGTGGCGCGATTGGGTTGAGACCAAGGCCGGAACCGGCATCAACGGGTTGGCGGAGAAGCTCGACGACCAGCAGGCATTCGCGCGCGTGGTGCGCGAGATGCTCGTCTCCATGGAGATGGCGGAAGAATACGGCGACGATCAGGAGACCGAGGACACCGAAGACAGCGACGATGACCAGCCGCAGGGCGAGGACTCGAGCGAGGATCAGGGCGAGGAGGATTCTGGCGCCGACCAGGCACAGTCCGAGGAGGCCGATGCCTCGGCCGACGAACCGCAGGCAGGTGAAATGGAGGCAACCGACGCCACCTCCGACGACATGTCGGAGGATGACGACACCGACGCCGAGACTCCCGGCGAGGCCAAACGCCCCGAGCATCCTCTCACCAACCTGTCGCGCGAGATCGACTACAAGGTCTTCACCACCCAGTTCGATGAGACGGTCGGCGCGGAAGAGCTGTGCGACGAGGAGGAGCTCGACCGGCTGCGCGCCTTCCTCGATAAGCAGCTCACCAACCTGCAGGGTGTGGTCGGAAGGCTCGCCAACCGGCTGCAGCGCCGCCTGATGGCGCAGCAGAACCGTTCCTGGGATTTCGACCTCGAAGAGGGCTATCTCGATACGGCGCGTCTCGTGCGTGTTGTCATCGATCCCATGCAGCCGCTCTCCTTCAAGCAGGAGCGCGACACCAAGTTTCGCGATACGGTGGTTACGCTGCTGCTCGACAATTCCGGCTCGATGCGCGGCCGGCCGATCACTGTCGCGGCCACATGCGCCGACATCCTCGCCCGCACGTTGGAGCGTTGCGGCGTCTCGGTCGAGATCCTCGGTTTTACCACCAAGGCCTGGAAGGGCGGCCAGGCGCGCGAGAAATGGCTGAAGGAAGGCAAGCCTGGCAATCCCGGCCGCCTCAACGATCTGCGCCACATCATCTACAAGTCGGCCGATCACCCTTGGCGACGCGCGCGGCGCAATCTCGGCCTCATGATGCGCGAGGGTCTGCTCAAGGAAAATATCGACGGCGAGGCGCTGCTGTGGGCGCACAACCGCCTGCTCGGCCGTCCCGAGCAGCGCAAGATCCTGATGATGATCTCCGACGGCGCGCCGGTGGACGATTCGACGCTGTCGGTCAATCCTGGCAACTATCTGGAGCGGCATCTGCGCGCCGTGATCGAGTTGATCGAAGGGCGTTCGCCCGTCGAGTTGCTCGCGATCGGCATCGGCCACGACGTGACCCGCTACTATCGTCGCGCCGTCACCATCGTCGATGCGGAGGAGCTTGCCGGCGCCATGACCGAGCAGCTCGCGTCGCTCTTCGGCGAGGAGAGCCAGCGCGACACGCGGCGGATGCTGAGAAGGGCTGGATGACAGGTTCGGCCCGCATCCTGAAGCATGTCTCCCGAAAGTGGACCCGGTTTCGGGATAAAGACATGCGTGAAAACAAAGAACTAAAGCGTGGAAGCGAATCTGGAAGGTCGCGACGCGCCTTAAAGATCGCTATCGGCGCAGTGCTCACCGTCGCCGTGCTTGCAACCCGCACCGCTCCCGCCGGTGCGCCGCTGGAAGCGATCGACGTCAAGACCCGTCCTATTACCGAATTCCGTATCGGCAGCAGCGAAACGCACTTCGGTCCACTCGAGTTCGTCGGCGGGCTGGAGATGGTTTCGCCTGACGCCGATTTCGGCGCGCTCTCCGCGTTCCGCTTCACCAAGCCTGGCAGTGATTTCGTCGGCGTCGCCGACACCGGCTTCTGGTTCTTCGGGCGGGTCGAGCACGATGCCAATCAGCGCCCGTCGGGCATCGTCGATTTCCGCATGGAGCAGATGATCGACCGGGACGGCAAGATCATCAACGAGAAGTGGCTCACCGACGCCGAAGGGCTCGACGTCAAGGACGGCATCGCCACTGTCGGCTTCGAGCGCGAGCATCGCATCGCGCAGTACAGGATCGAGCCCGGCAACATGCAATACTCCTTCCGCGAGCTCGATTTCCTGGTGCCGAAGAATGAGTTGCGCAAAAACCGCGGCTTCGAGACGGTGACCCGCGCTCATCCCTATGGCCAGCACGAGGGCGCGCTTGTGGTGGTCTCGGAAAAGAGCCTCGACAAGCAGCGCAACATCTTCGCCGCCATCATCGAGGGGCCGAACAAGGGTATCTTCACGGTCAAGCGCAGCGGCGATTTCGACGTCACCGACGGCGCCTTCCTGCCCAATGGCGATCTGCTGCTGCTCGAGCGCTCCTTCACGATGGCGGAAAGCGTCAAGATGCGGTTGAGGCGCATCTATGGCGAGTCAATCGCCAAGGGCTCGGTCGCCGACGGGCCGGTCCTGTTCCAGGCCGACATAGCCTACCAGATCGACAATATGGAAGCGATGGACGTGTGGACGCGGGCCGACGGCGCGCAGATGGTCTCGCTGATGTCCGACGACAACCACTCGATCCTGCAGCGTAACCTCTATCTGGAATTCGTGCTCCACCAGGATTGAGGCTCGCCGGCGGCATAGTCAGGCCTCGAACACGATCACCTGCCGGCCGAGGGGCGATAAGCCAGAGTACCTTGCATATTGAGATGCGGGTATGTGGGTGGTCTTTCTCGCGCCATGGCGGGCTCCATCGCTCGCCCAGCCCGCCTTCCCTAACGTCAACTATCGAAGCGAGGGGCCGGGTTGCCGTGGTGAAAAGGAAAGGCGACCGATTGCCACGGTTCGGCCTGTCACACTACGCCATAGCCGGCTGCGCCCAGCGCGCGGCGATCAGCCGGTATGGGATCAGCGCAAAGATCGCGATCAAGAGCTTCACCGAGAGGTCGCCGAGCGCCCAGGAGACCCAGCGCGGTGCCTCGACGGCCAGCACGCCAAACAGCGGCGCGCTTTCGCGTGCGAACGAGTCGTCTGGGCCGACGAAGGCGAATATGGCCGCAAAGGCTATCGAAAAGAAGATCGCCGTGTCGAGCACCGAACCCGCCAACGAGGCAAAGACCGGCGCTCGCCACCATGAGCTTCGGCGCAGACGGTTGAACACCGTCACGTCGAGCAACTGGCCGACAAGGAACGCCGTCCCCGAAGCGGCTGCAATGCGCACCAGCCTGCCCACGGCGGTTTCGAACTCGATCAGACCTGCGCGATAGAGCAGGGGCGGGAAGATGATCGAGCAGGCGATCGCCGTCGTGAAACCTGCGAAAACCACGCGGCGCGCCACCACCGGTCCGTAGCGGCGGTTGGCGAGGTCGGTGACGAGGAAGGAGAAGGGATAGGTGAAGGCGCCCCAGGTGAGCACGTCGGCAAGCGCAATGCCGCCAAGTGCGCCCTGCACCGGGAACTGGACGAGCACGTTCGAGGCCACGACGACCAGCGTCATCGCGACAACGAAGGGAATCTGGGCGTGGAGCCTGTTCATTTTTTTTATCCTGGGTGATGGAACCAGTCGGGTCAGCCCTGACGGGCGGTCCGCTTGCAATGACGAGAGCGGTCGGTGCCGCCCCCGCACAAAGGATCAGGCGGCTGCCTGCTCCTCGAGCTTCTTGGCGATCTGCTTCTTCAGAAGCCGCGCGCGCTGCGAAAGCTCGCCGGCATCGGCCTTGAGCAGAAAGGCGTCGAGGCCGCCGCGATGCTCGACCGAACGCAGCGCGTTCGCCGAGATGCGCAGTTTCACATTGCGGTTCAGCGCCTCGGAGATCAACGTCACGTTGACGAGGTTCGGCAGGAACCGGCGCTTGGTCTTGTTGTTGGCATGGCTGACATTGTTGCCGGACAGCACCGCCTTGCCGGTCAGTTCACATTCGCGCGACATTTCAGATACCTTCGTTCGTCATGGGCCACAGCGACGTGCCGCACCAGATAAGCGGCGCGCAACGTCTATCAGCGGCCCTATGGGAAAAGCTCGCGGTCCCATAATGGCATTTGCCGGCTGCGTCAAGCATGGCAGTCCCCGCATGGGACCCGGTTTGAATTTCGTCTTCGACCCTTCTCTGAACTCCGATCAGCTCCGGTCTTTCGGCCACCCGGGCGGTGATCTCCGAATCCTCACTGCGGTTCACTCTCGAAACAGGCGCGGAGCAAATGCATCCCTTCTTCGATGCGGGCCGTGGGAACGGCGCCATACCCCAGCATAAGCCCGGCTCGTGGGGTCGCGCTCACAGCGAACCGTGACAGGACTTGGACGGTAACGCTGAGATCGGCAGCGCGGCGGGCGATCTCCGCGATCTGGCCCGTCGACATGCTTCGGGCAAGGGCGGTGAGATGGAGCCCTGTCGTCGACGGAATGAGCTCGAGGTGCTCGGCAAAATCACGGGTGATGGCGTCCGCGAGCATCTGGTGCCGTTCCCGGTAGATTGCGCTCACCCGCCGGACGTGACGCGCAAAAGCGCCCTCATCGATGAAGCGCGCGAGCGCCGCCTGCGTGAGGGTCGATGAGTGCCAGTCGCTGACGAATTTCGCCTTGTGCAGCGCCGATTGTAGCGATGGCGGTGCGACCATGAAGCCCAGCCGAAGCGTCGGCAGCATCGTCTTGGAGAAAGAGCCGACGTAAATGACCCTGCCTTTTGCGTCGAGCGTCTGCAACGGCTCGAGGGGACGGCCCCTGAAACGGAACTCGCTGTCATAGTCGTCTTCGATGATGGCCGCGTTGTTCCGCTCGGCCCAGGCCAGTAGCGCCTGTCGGCGTGGCAGCGTCATCGTCACGGAAAGCGGGAATTGGTGAGAAGGCGTGAC
>Ga0081539_10000619_pt1:0-70000 | contig 71899 bp, 60 predicted proteins | sample TabmetS4T2R2_FD_71023 | JGI IMG/M metagenome (GOLD analysis project Ga0081539, IMG submission 71023) | Tabebuia heterophylla rhizosphere microbial communities from the University of Puerto Rico - S4T2R2 | ecosystem: Host-associated > Plants > Roots > Rhizosphere ...
ACCCGATGATCACCAGAAGAATGACCGCGCCGATCACCGCGTTGATGATCGCCGCGATGATGCCGGCGCCGAGCCGGATGCCGAGATACGGAAACAGCCAGCCGGCGATCAGCGCGCCGACGATGCCGACGACGATATTGCCCAGCAGGCCAAAACCGTAACCCTTCACGATGAGGCCTGCGAGCCAGCCCGCGATCGCGCCGACGATCAGCCAAACGACGATGCTTTCAATTCCCATGACGCTCCCCCGCCAATGACGATGACACGCGGCCGTCATTCCCTCCCGGCCGTCACGTAACGGTATAATGGCGCACCCCGCATGTCATGTGCGCTGACCGGCGGCGCCCACCAATTTCTGCGACCCATGGGCTGGCACGCTGCGACCTGTGCGGGGGAACAAACTCCCAGCCATTTCTGTTGCACCGCAATATCGCCTGCGGCAGACTGGTGTGAACGCGATATCATCAAGGGCAGGTTGAGGAGGCTTGGCATGTCGAACGTGGTGACGCTTACGCCCCCGGCCGCATCGCTGAAGAAGCTCTACGGCATGGGTGAAATTCCCCCGCTCGGCCATGTGCCGGAGCAGATGCATGCCTGGGCGATCCGCAAGGAGCGCCATGGGCCGCCGCTGTCGTCGTTCCAGCTCGAGGTGGTGCCGACCTGGGCGATCGCCGACGATGAGGTGCTGGTGCTCGTGATGGCGGCCGGCGTGAACTACAACGGCGTGTGGGCCGGGCTCGGCACGCCGATCTCGCCGATCGACGGCCACAAAAACCCGTATCATATCGCCGGCTCCGACGCGTCCGGCATCGTCTGGAAGGTCGGCGCCAAGGTGAAGCGCTGGAAGGTCGGCGACGACGTCATCGTCCACTGCAATCAGGACGACGGCGACGACGAGGACTGCAATGGCGGCGATCCGCTGCTGTCGCCCTCGCAGCGCATCTGGGGCTACGAGACGCCGGACGGCTCGTTCGCGCAGTTCTGCCGCGTGCAGTCGCGCCAATTGATGCCGAAGGCGCCACATCTCACCTGGGAAGAGTCGGCCTGCTACACGCTGACGCTGGCGACCGCCTATCGCATGCTGTTCGGCCATCCGCCGCACACGCTCAAACCGGGCGACAATGTGCTGATCTGGGGCGCCTCGGGCGGACTCGGCGTGTTCGGCGTGCAGCTCGTCGCGGCCTCCGGCGCGAACGCGATCGCGATCGTGTCGGATGAGAACAAGGCCGAGTACGTGTTCAATCTCGGCGCCAAGGGCGTGGTCTACCGCAAGGAGTTCAAGTGCTGGGGGCAGATGCCGAAGGTCGGCTCGCCCGAATATAACGACTGGCTCAAGGAGGCGCGTAACTTCGGCAAGGCGATCTGGCAGATCACCGGCAAGCGCGACGTCGACATCGTGTTCGAGCATCCGGGCGAGCAGACCTTCCCGGTGTCATGTCTGGTCGTGAAGCGCGGCGGCATGGTGGTCTTCTGCGCCGGCACCACCGGCTACAATCTCACCTTCGACGCGCGCTATGTCTGGATGCGCCAGAAGCGCATTCAGGGCTCGCACTTCGCGCACCTCAAGCAGGCGAGCGCCGCGAACCAGTTCGTGCTCGATCGCCGCATCGATCCGTGTCTGTCGAAGACCTTCCCGTGGACGCAGATTCCGGCCGCGCATCAGATGATGTGGAAGAACCAGCATCCGCCCGGCAACATGGCGGTGCTGGTCAACGCGACGCGCCCCGGCTGCCGCACGCTCGACGACGTGCTCGAGCCCGCGGAAGAGTGACCTCATAGCCGCGCCGCGCGCGTTGCTATAAAATTGCTGCCTGAATGGGCCGGCCCGCGCCGGCCCTTATCATGCATGCGTTTCGAGGGAGGAAGCGGTGAACCTGTTTGATCTTAGCGGCCGCGTCGCGGTCGTCACCGGCGGCAATGGCGGCATCGGGCTCGGCATGGCGCAGGGTATTGCGGCCGCCGGCGCGACCGTGGTGCTGGCCGGCCGCAATGCCGACAAGGGCGCCGCCGCGGTCAAGCAGATCAAGGATGCCGGCGGCAAGGCCGAGTTCGCCGAGGTGGATGTGACCAGCGAGCAATCCTGCCGCGCGCTGATCGACGGCGCTGCCGCTCGGCATGGCAAGCTGAACATCCTGGTGAACAATGCCGGGACCAACATCCGCAAGGTGCCGGACATCCTCAAGCTCGATGAGTGGCGCACCGTGATCGATACCAACCTCACCAGCGCGTTCGTGTGCACGCACGCGGCCTATCCGCATATGAGACAAGCCGGCGGCGGCAAGATCATCAATATCGGCTCGATGATGTCGATCTTCGGCGCCTCTTTCTCGCCCGCCTATGCGGCGAGCAAGGGCGGCATCGTGCAGTTCGGCCGCGCCTGCGCGACTGCGTGGGCGAAGGACAACATCCAGGTCAATGCCGTGCTGCCGGGCTGGATCGACACCGAGCTGACCCAAGGCGCGCGGCGCGAGGTCGATGGCCTGCACGAGCGCGTGCTGGCGCGCACGCCGGCCGGACGCTGGGGCGACCCGAAGGACTTCGCCGGCATTGCGGTGTTCCTGGCGAGCGCGGCGTCGGATTTCGTGACCGGCGCGGCGATCCCGGTCGATGGCGGCTTCGCGGTGCAGGGGTGATGTGACCCTCATCCTCATAAGGAGGTCTTGGCCGAGTTGGCCATGATTGCCGGCGCAGTGATGGGCGGGTGACCGTCTCATCCGCGTTCTTGCAGGAAGTCGAGTGAGGCGGCGGGCGGCCACGCTTTGCACGCGCAAAAATTTTGACTGCACGCCCGATGTGTCTCGCCGCTCCCGGGCATCTGAGGCGGATATGCCGACACCGACGATATGATAATATGGCGCGCAGCATTAAGGACTCTCCAAACCGGATATTTCCGCGGTGCGCCTGGTTTCGACCAACAATTGTGAGACCGCTCCCGCATTTGGCGGAGCGACCTAATTTGGATTCGGTCGTCGCATGGCTCGACCAGATCGGCCTGGCGCAATACGCGCCGATGCTGGAGGCGAACGCTCTCGACCTCACGACGGTCGGCGGCCTGTCGGACGCGGATCTTGAGCGACTCGGTATCCGTGAGAACGACCATCGCAGGCGGCTGCTCGACGCGATCGGCGCGCTCGCGCGGCAGCGGGACGTCGCGGCACGTGTCGTGAGCGAGCGGCGGCCGCTCACTGTGCTGTTCTGCGACCTTGTCGATTCGACGGCCCTCTCCGCTCGGCTCGACCCGGAAGATCTCGCGTCGCTGATCGTCGACTATCAGCGCTGCTGCGCGGGGGCTGTTGCGCGTTTCGATGGCTTCGTGGGGCGTTATGTCGGCGACGGCATCCTCGTCTATTTCGGGTATCCGAATGCGCACGAGGACAGCGCCGAGCGCGCCGTTCGCGGTGCCCTCGCGATCCTTCAGGCCTTCGCACGCATGCGGACGCGGGTAGGCATCCAGCTGCAGGTGCGCATCGGAATTGCGACCGGGCTCGTAGTGGTCGGCAGCCTCCCCGGAAGCGATACGGTCGAGCTTCACACCGCGGTCGGTGAAACACCCAATCTGGCGGCGCGGCTGCAATCCCGCGCGGAGCCCAACAGCGTGGTCATCGCTGAGAGTACGCATCAACGCGTGGGTAAACTGTTCGACTGCTTCGAGCTGGCGCCGGTCCCGCTTAAGGGCCTTCCGACCGCGGTCAGGGCCTGGCGCGTGCGCGGCGAGCGCGGCTTCGTCGGCCGGTTCGAGGCCCGTCGTGCCTCCGGTGTCACTCCCTATTGCGGGCGCGCGAACGAGCTTTCCACCCTTGCTGCCTATTGGAGCTCAACGTGCGCAGGCGACGGCCGCGTCGCGATGATCAAGGGCGAGGCAGGGATCGGGAAATCGCGCCTCGTGCAGGAGCTGCTCGACCGGCACATCAAGGGCGGGCACCGCCGGATCGAATTTCTCGGTTCGCCGTTCACACGCAACAGTCCGCTGCATCCTGTCATCACGCAGCTCGCGCGCGGAGCCGGCCTCGCGCATGACGAGACGCCGCAGCGCAAGCGCGAAAAGCTCGAAGCGATGCTGTGTGCCGAGCCTGGAACGTCTGCGGACGCGGCAGCAATCTTCGCCTCGCTGCTATCGCTACCCTCAATGCCGCAGGACCCTCCGCGCGACCCGGACGCGCACCGTCACAAGCGCCGTACGCTGGAAGCGATCGTGAGCCGGATCGCCGGCTTCGCAGCGGAGCAGCCGCTGCTCCTGCTCTGCGAGGACGCGCAATGGTTCGACGCGACCACGAAGGAGTTGATGGACACCCTGGTCGAAAAATGCGGTAGCCGCGCGATCCTCATGATCGTGACATTCCGCCCGGAGTTCGTCTCGAACTGGCTGCGCTGGCCGCACGCCGTCGAGCTAACGCTGCAGCGGCTCGATGAGGATATCGCCACCGCAATGATCGAGGAGGTCGCGAAGCACAGGGCCGATCTGGCGCCCGGCCTGACGCGGCAGATCATGGAGCGATCGGGCGGAAGCCCGCTGTATATCGAGGAGCTGACGCGAGCGGTGCTCGACACCAATTTCAGCACCACCACGCGCGAGACGTCGCGAGGCATCACGATCCCGGATACGCTGCAGGAGCTGCTGATCGCGCGCCTGCATCAGGCGGCCCCGGCTCGGGAGGTCGCGCAGATCGGCGCTGCGATCGGACGAGAGTTCTCGCACGCCCTACTCGAGGCGGTGGCGTCGGTCGAGCCGGCCGAGCTGCATGGCACGCTCGAGCAGCTGGTGCAGTCGGATCTTGTCTATCGTGGCACGTCGCCGTCGGGGATGGCCTATGTGTTCAAGCACGACCTGGTGCAGGAGGCGGCCTACGAAACGCTGTTATTCGCACAGCGCCGCGAGCTGCATCGGCGCATTGCCGTTGCCCTCGAGAGCCGCTTTCCAGCGATCGTAGAGATCCAGCCGGAGCTTCTGGCCGAGCACTGGGAGCGGGCGGAATCCTTCGAGACGGCGATCCGCTATCGCAGGACCGCGGCCGAGCGCGCGGCCGCGCGCTCGGCGACCGCGGAAGCCGACGCGCATCTGCGCCGCGCCTTCAGCCTGATCAAGCGACTGCCGAAAGGGCGCGAGCGCACGCGGCTTGCGACCGACATAAGCGTGCAACACGGCGGCGTGCTGCGCGTGCTGCGCGGACCGCCGGCTCTGCTGACCGGAAAAATGTTCTCGCGCGCGCGCCGGCTATGCCGCCGCACCGCCGACGACACGCTGCTGGTGCCGGCGCTGTCGGGCCTGTTCGCCTATCACTTCGTGCGCGCCGAGAACGGGCGCGCCGCCGCGACCGCGCGGGAGCTGCTGAGCTTCGCCGAGGAGCGGCAGAGCCGGCTCTATCGCATGATCGGGCATCGCACCGTCGGCATGGTGCAGATGCATACCGGCGAGCTGCTCGCGGCGCGACAAAATCTCGAACAGGCGATGCGACTTTATGACGAGGAGTCGGACGGGGCACTCGCATTCCTCTATGGCACCGATCACGCCCAGACCGCGACCGGATTCCTCGCCAAGGCGCTTTGGCTGCTCGGGCTGCCCGACACCGCTGCGGCGCGCGAGGCGTGGGCAATGGCGCACGCCGTCAAGGTCGACCACCTGTTCAGTCTGATGCAGGCGATGATGTTCCGCACCAGTGTCCGGCTGTTCGCGCGCGACTTCGATGCGGCCGCGGCGCTCGCGCAGGAGATCTCAGACCAGGCGGCGCGACACTCGATCGGTTTCGCGGCGAGTTTCTCGGCCTTCTGCCTCGCGGCGTGCCGCTCGGTGCGCAGGCCGGATCGCGCCGCGATCGCCCAGATGCAGGCCACCGCCAATGCGTGGGGCCGACTCAACTACCGCCCGCTGTTTCTCGCGCTGATCGCCGAGGCGATGGCGAGCGCCGGCGATCCGGCGGCCGGCCTGCGCGAACTCGATGAGGCGCGCGCGCTCGCGGCCGAAACTGACGAGCGCTGGGTCGAGCCGGAGCTCTACCGGCTCTGCGGGACGCTCGAGCTGATGCGCGATCCATCCGCGCTCGACACCGCCGAGGCCGCGTTCCGGCGTGGCATCGCGATCGCGCAGGCCCAGGCCGCGCGCAGCTACGAGCTGCGCTGCAGCGTCAGCCTGGCGGAGCTGCTGAAGCGGCGCGGCCGCGCCGACGCGGCGCGCGCGATGCTTGCGCCGGTCTACCACGGATTCGTCGAGGGGCACGACACGCCGGACCTCATCGGCGCACGCCGCATGCTGCAGCAACTCTGAGTCACGCGCCGACGAGGATGCCGCGGCGGATCATCCAGCCGAGCAGCCGCTCGGCGCTGTCCGGGCGCATCTGGCCGGACCAATCCGACAAGATGTCCGCGGCGCGACGCGGCGCATCGATCATCGCGAGCGCCGCGGCGAGCTCGATGCCGTCGAGCCAGGCGATCGGCTGCTCGAGTCCGGGATGCAGCAGCGCGGCGCGCCGGCTGATCACGTCACCTTCGATCACCGGCATCGGCAAGATGCGCGCATCGGCGGAGAGCCGCAGCTGCGTCTGTGCTGGCGATACTACAGCGTCGGCTTCCTGCGGCCGCGGCGTGTCGGCGGCAGTTGCGCGCGCGCGCCAGAACGGCGCGTCGTGCAGCGTCTGCGTCGCGTACACTTCGCGGGTGAGGCGGCCGTGCAGCCGCGCGGCTTCGCGCTGCGTGTTGCGATAGAACTCGAGCGCGGCGCCTGCGTCGCCGCCGGAGAGGATGGTGTGGACCACTGCGGCGGCCTGCAGGCCGGAGCGCAGCGCGCTCTGCACGCCTTGCGAGGACACCGGGTCGAGGCTCAGGGCGCGGTCGCCGACCTTGATCACATTGCCTCCGACCGGGTCGTCGTCGCGCCGCGGCGTCGCGTCGCGGACCACGACGTCGCCGATCATCACGCCGGCATGGCAGGCTTGAAAGAGCTCAGACTGCGCGAGCAGCGCGCGATAGAGCCGCGTGCGCTCGGCGCTCCCGATGCCCAGGCATTTGTCGGTGGCGACGAAGGCCACCACCGCGAACGAGCCGTCCGGCAGCGGCGCGCCCCAGAGCCAGGCGTCGCGGCAGGCTTCGACGCGCATGTGCGGCGCGCCCGACAGCTCGACCTCGCGGAAGCGCCCGCACAGCGCGGCCGTCGCAGCGCCGTTCGCTGGGAGCGCGGCGCGCTTACCCCGCGCGTCGACCAGGAAGCTGGCCTCGATGCTGACCGGCCCCTTGCGGGTCTCGACCGGCACGCTCCAGCCCGCCAGGTGCCGCGCCGGCGCGCGCGCGCGCGCCTCGCTCAACACGACGGTCCCGGTGCGCCAGGCGGCGTCGAGCAACATGCGGTCGAAGCGGCGGCGCTCGACGATCACGGCGGCGCGACCCGGCTGCAATTGCTCGCCGGCGGCGGACCAGTGCAACTGCGTCCCCTCGCATCTGATGAAGCCGGCATGTTGGATGTCATCGAACACGCCGAGTTCCTTGAGAAGCGGCGTGATCGCAGGCCCGAGCGATTCGCCGACCGGCGCCTTCGTGCCGCCGCGCTCGACCAGGCACACCCGGTAGCCAAGCCCGGCGAGGCGACGGGCCGCCGACGCTCCGGCCGGACCGCCGCCTACAACACAGACATCGGCGATCAGCCGGCTCAATGTGCACCCCCGCGCGCGATGAAGAAATCTGGGCGCTGCTCCATCAGGTTGACGTAGCTTGCCAGGCACACGTCGAGCCAGCCGCGGATGAAGTCGCAGGCGCTGCGGCCGCGATGGATCACCTCGTGATGGCAGCCGCCGCCGCACAGATAGCGCGCCCAGCAGGTGTCGCAGGGCGACTGACGATGCACGTGCCGCGCCGCGAGCCAGTCGTTGCGCTTGCCGCGATCGAGCCCGTGCGCAACATCGCCGAGCCTGCCGGCCGGGTCCTCGACGAAGCGATGGCAGGCGAATAACCCGCCATCGGCGGAAACGCCGAAATAGCCGGCGCCTGCGCCGCATGGATAAGGCCGGTGCGCGCCGCGATGGATCTGGCGCAGCGCCTCCATCATGTTGGAGAACGGATAAGGCCGCCCGGCCACGACCTCGGTCTCGAACTTGCGCGCGCAGGCGATCATCTCGGCGAGCATGGTCTCGAGGCTCGCAGCATCGAGCTCGAGCGCGCGGTCCGGGCCGTTGAGCATCGGCGCGAAGCCGACGCTCTGGAAGCCGAGACCGATCAGATGATCGAGCGTCTCGGTGAGCGCAAGATTCAACGGCGTGACGGTCACGCGCGCCGAGACCTGCATGCGTCGCTGCGCGGCCAACAGCGGCGCCAGCCGCCGCACGATCAGGTCGTAGCTGCCGCTGCCCTTGCGAAAGCGGCGCAGCCGATCGTGCGCGTCCGGCGTGCCGTCTATGCTGACCGTGACGGCGAAACCGTGCTCCTCGAAGAATGCCGCGTCATCCTCGCGCAAGAGCGTCGCATTGGTGGTGATGGAGAAAGAGACGCCCACATTGCGCGGGCGTGCTTGCGCGCGGGCGAACGTGGTTGCGCGGCGGATCAGATCGCGGTTGATCAGCGGCTCGCCGCCCATGAAGGCGATGTTGACGCGTGCGCCCGCGCCGGCCTCTTCGATCAGCCGCAGTACCGCGTCGCGCGCGACCGGCCACGGCATGCTTTTTGCGGCGCCGCCGAACTCGCCGCCCTGCGCATAACAATAGGCGCAGCCGAGATTGCATTTCTGCGCGATCGCAAGCGAGATCGCGCGCACCGGCGGGTCTGTGAGCGGCTGGTCGTCGATGTAGCGCACGCCCGAGAGGCCGTAACGCGCAAGGAAGGCATCGAGCGCGGGTGCGCCCATGTCGAGCGCCTCTGCGAGCTCGCGATCGAGCTGCGCATCCAGGTCGTAGATGCGCGAGCCGTCGGCGACGAGCAAATGCCGCCCATGCCGGCTCGCGAAGCGATGAACCGCGCCGGTCACTGCACCGCGCCTCCGTCGCCCGCGTCGGGAAGCAACGGAATGCCGATGCCCTCGCGCGCGAGCCGCTCGGCGAGCTCCTGAAATTGCAGCATGGCCTCGCGTGCCCTCCTGGTCCACTCCTCGACCAACTTGTAGTTCACGTCTTTCGCGGCTTCGGCCCGATAGGCCGCCTCGACGGCCTTGCGAACGCGCTCGAACAGCTCGAGCGCGGCCCCGACGCGCGCCTCGTTCGGATCGGCCTTGGTGACCTTGCGCAGGTACGGATAGGCGCCGTTGATCATCCCATAGCTCTGCAGGTTGAGCTTGATGATGGTGAAGCGCTCGAAATGCTCGACCCCCTCCCCGTCGATGCGCAGCGCGAGCTCATAGGCCTGCTTGAGCGCGGGCTGCGTCCGGCACATCACTTCGAGCGTTGCGACGCAGCGCCCATAAGCGCCAGTCAGTGGCCCCGAGGGCCGCTCGATATAGATGAAGTCGTCGAGCCGCTCGGGCGTCAGCGGCTTGAGCACGGCCTCCATCGGCTTGCCGGCGATGTCCATCTGCGCGGCCGCCTTGACGATCGGATGGTAGCTCCAGCCGGCCGGGCCGGCGCCGTGACGGTCGATCTCCCACAGGATCTGATTCACCCAGCGGACATGCGTCATCTCGCTCACCGCGATCATCAGCAGGAACTGGCGCGCGGCTTTCAGGTCGTCGCGCAGCGTCGGCCATTTGCGCTGCTCGTCCTTATTGACCTCCGCGGGACGGCGCAGCGTGAACAGGGCGTAGAGATATTGCAGCGCGAGCGAGAGCTCGAGCCGCGCGAGGTCGGTCTCGAGCTTGTCCACCATCTCCCGCACGTTGTCATAGGGCTTGTAGGGGCTGAGCCGTGACGGCTTGTAAGTGGCGCCGATCTCGACTCCCTCCACGACGAACGGCATTTTCTCCCAGGCTGTGTTGATCTGGTAGTGATCGAGCTCGTAGATGCGGTTCTTCGCGTAAGTCGAAAACGCGGGCATGTTGGGCGCACGCGAGCGATCGCGATTCCAGTTCACATAGGTCGAGGTCAGCACCGGATCGCGCGGGACGTCGTTCCCGATCGGCTCCGAATAGCGCGTGACGACGTCGGGGTGATTGGACGGCCAGTAGTGACAGGCGCAATCGCGAAAGTCATGGGACCACGGATTGCACATCGTCTCGGTGAACTCGCCGGGGCGGAACGCCTCGTCGAGCACGCCGGCCTCGTTCACATATTTGCGCCGGTAGCCGGTCAGCATCATTGTGGGCTTCGGGTCGCACCCGTCGCGGTCGATGATCCCGATGGTGAGAGGCTTGTCGGGCCGGATGCCGCGCACCATGCGCCAAACGGTGTAACCGTCGTAATAGTTGCCGCTCGGATCGGTGGTCGAGATGCGCCGCCCGCATTGCTCGATCCAATCGAGATACCAGCGCCCCCCCATGAAGCTGCCGCCGGGTGAGAGGCGATACTGCCTCAGGAGGTCTTGCACCCATTGCTCCGGGCTCTCCTCCGGCAGCATCGGGTCGAAGAACCAGTCCGCATAGATGAGGTGTGCGCCCTCCTGGTGCGGCGTTGCGTCTTTCACCAGATATTCGGGACGCGGCGGCTGGACGAAATGGAAGACGAGGCCCGGAAAAAAGCGCTGGTCGAGATTGCGCACATCAAATTCGAGACCCGGGAAGCAATTGCCGACGCCTTTCTCGAGCCGCACCGAGGCCGGATTGCCGATGACCTCGCGCGAAGCCTGCGCGGCGCGCGCGGTCAGATTGCGCGCGAAGATCCGCCGGCGCGCGTCTGCGTCAGCCTGCGCATCATCGGCTGCGGTCCGCGTGTCGTCGACCGCGCGCGTCGGCGGCAGCGCGACGAAATCCATCAGCTCGCGATACTGGCGGCGGCTGAGCGAGAGCGGTTGCAGGTTGGCGTCACGCGTGTAAGGCGGCATGCGCATGTCGTGCAGTTGATCGCGAAACACGCGCGGGTCGCGGAATTCCTCGTGGGCGTCGGCCGGCGGTTTCTCCGGCAGCTGCGCCAGCGTGCCGAAGGGTGGCCGTACGATCTTGCGGATGAAGTCGCCGCGACGCGCTATGAAGTCGAGCAGTACCGCCTCGTTCTTTAACGGCCCGTGCGCGGCCTCGAGCGTCTCGGTATAGGGAAGCTGCGCGCGCCGCGTCCCCTCGGTGAAGCGCGAGGCTTTCTGGCGTGCGAGGATCGGCGTCTTGTCGACATAGGGACTATCCTCCGCCATCATGCTCTCGTCGCGCGTCTTCGGCTCGTCGCGGCCTTCACCGCCGGGACGGCGCGCGAGCCGATTGCGGTTCTCCTGCAAGGCGCGTGCGCGCGTGCCGTCGATATTGGTTAGGCTCGCCGCCTCATAGGCGCGGTGGAACAGGTCGAGCACCTCGGTCGTGCTGCGGCGGTCGCGCCCTGTGAGCTTGATCGTGCCGAGGTCGCGGTCGGCGAGGTCATCCGCAATACTGTAGACTGGGCGGCGATCGGGCGCGAAGTCGGGCGGCCCGACGAAGAACCGCGCCACCGCGCGATAGACCTGGTCGCCGGCGACGAGCGTCGCGGTGATCAACCCGTCGCTTGAATCGTCGACGCAGCCCCAGGCCTGGTGATTGCCAATGGCCGCGCCGTCATAGCCGTCCTGCGGCTGCGGATCCTCGTGCGTGCCGTTCATCATGATGTAGCTCGGCCAGGTGGTTTTCGGATTGAGGATCCGACGCTGCGGCGGCACTATCTCATGCATGCGGCCCCATAGTCCGGCCGGCGTCTCGTAGATTCCGGGCGGCACTTCCTGGGCGGGTCCGGTCGTCGCCGTCGGCGGTCCGTAGACCAGGCCCTTGGGCGGGGTGAAACGAATGCGCAGAATGCCGCAATCTACCTCGTGCTCTCCGATCCGCACGACGCGATCGACCGGCCGCAGCACCTGGAACAGGCCGAACGGGATCGGATGGTGCTCCAGCACGAGCGGCTCCCGGCCGGAGGTGTAGGGGCTGAAGGCCTTGAGTTCGCGCACCGCATGGTCGTCGCCGCGCACCTGCTCGCGCGCCACGAAGCCGTGCGCAGGATCGCCGGTGCGGCGCTCGACCTTGCGGTTGGCGGCGTTGATCTCATAGTTGAGGTCGCTGGTCCCCGCCTTGAAGCGCTTGAGCAGGCCGATCGTCAGCGGCATCTCGGTGATCTTGCCGGTCTCGACCGTCTGCACTTTCGCCCACAGCTCGAAGAATGGCGCGACCGGACGGATCGGCCCGCCATCGCCGTCCCGGAACACGATCTCGGTCGGCAGGTCCGGCGTCACACTCCCGTCCGACACGACCTTGAGCGAGATCGCCGGCTCGATCACCGTCGCCGGCACGTCATGCAGCAGGCCGCGCTCGTTCCACTGGTAGCTGTCCGCCGGCGTCGGGCTGCTTCCAACCCGGGCGACCGCCATCGGCGGCAGAAAGAAGATCTCGAGCAGAGTATCCATCGGAGTCGCTTCCTGCCTGGAGGGGGATCTGCGGAGCAGTCTCAGGATGGTCGCCGCGCGAGGCGAGCGGGACGATGGTTGGCCGCGGAGGTCATGCGACCCACGCCGGCCGCCGCACATAGGTGATGGGCGCATCTAGCGCAGCCGTGATCGCGGCGTTCGTCCGCGCTGTCGCGCGATCCGGAGCTTTCGCGTCGCTGCTTGCAGCCGCGGCCTGCGCGGCACGCGGCTCGGGCAGCACGGCTTGCGGAAAGCTGAAGAAGGTGTCCGGATCGTACTTGCGCTTGATGGACAGGAGCTGGCCGAAATAGTCACCCCAGTAACGCTGCCGGTAGTCGATCTGCTTGCGGCGCGGATAGTTCTGGTATGACCGTCCGTTGAAGTACTTCTTCTCCATGAATTCCATGAACATGTCGAGGAAGGACACCGCGGGCTCGCGTTGCTCGTCCGTCATCCAGAACACATCGAGATAAAGATCGAGCGAGGTGTTGCGGTGTACGAACGACGTCGCATCCTCAGCCGGCTGGTTGATCGCGCCACCATAGGCCTCGATTCCGATCATGCTCCATGGGTTGGGCGTCCTGAGGAATACGTCGATGATGTCGCGCCAGTCGCCCTGCGTGAGCTGCCGCGCGATGTAACCGCTCTGCTTGTCCTCGCGTGCGAGGTCGTCGACCTGCGGCAAATCCGGCTTCTCGTGGATGAAGGCGTCAACCTCGAGATAGGAGCCCGACTTCTGCCGGATCGTGCTCGACCCGATCGCGGTGAGCGGCTCGAGCACCGCGGCGCCCTTCTCGGGCGTGCCGGCGAACATGCCGCGCATCACCAGGCAGGGTTTGTCGTCTTGCCAGCCCAGGAACGCCATGTAGCCGAGCTTGTCGTGCTTGCTTTGCGCCATGTAGCCGCGCTGCAGCTCCGCGAGCACGTCGGCGGCGCGGTCCTTCTCGGCGTCGCTCTCGATCGGCCAGGTGATGCGGAAACCCCAGAGCTTGCCGAGGTCGTGCAGGCGGTACGTGACCTGCAGCAAGATGCCGAAATTGCCCCCGGTACCGCCGCGCAGCGCCCAGAACAGGTCGGGATTGACGGCATCGCTCGCCACCACGATGCCGCCGTTGGCGAGCAGCACTTGCGCCTCGATCACGTTGTCGCAGTTCATGCCGAACATGCGCGACGTATAACCGAAGCCGCCACCTTGCATGAATCCCGCGATGCACACGTCGTGACAGCCGCCGCCCGGCACATGCAGATTGTAGATATCGAGCGCGGTATTGAGGCGGCCAAATCGGGTGCCGGCGCCGACGATCGCCTGCTTCTTGTCGGCATCGACCGCCACATAGTTCATGCGGCTGAGATCGATCACCATGCCGCTGCCAATCGAGAAGCCGGCGGTGCTGTGCCCCCCGGAGCGCAAGGTCACCGCCATTCTCCGCTCGCGCGCGAATTGCAGGCAGCGCACGACGTCCGCCGCCAGCTCGCAATAGGCGATGAGTAGCGGAAAATCCTGGAACGCGAAATTCGAAAGCTGGCGCGCGGCGTGATATTCAGGATCTTCCGGGCGGACGATGTTGCCTTGAATCTTGAGTTCGAGCTCGCCGAGCGCCTGCGTGGTGAAGGGTGGCGCCTCATCCCCGCGCGCCAGCGGCTGCAGATCCTGCGCCTGCCAGCCGAAGACGCGAAGCTCCTTCTCCTTCTGCTTCCTGCTCTTCCATTTCATTTTTGCCCCCGTGCGTCTATCCCCGTCAGACCTTATTCAACGTCCGCGAGCAATGCCAGACCCGTCATACGCACCATTCCGCGTGTGCGCGCGCGTAACGCATCGATCAATTCCGGTCTGGCGTGGGGCCCACCGACGAAAGAGTCGAGTCCTGACAATCCGGGCCGCCAGAATAGGCGTCTATTGCGGCGACGAGCACCCGGATCATCGTATCTCATGTGGGGCGCGGGTCGGGCGAAAGCTTTGATCACACATCAGCCCCTCCGGACCAACGATCAAGAGTCGAGATGTGGGCAGGGACGAACTATCGCCTGCGCTTCTCATACCCCAATCTGCGCATGAACTTCTGAAACAGCGGCGCGCGGGCGAGTGCGGCGGCTTCGGCGGCAGCGCGGTGCTGCGCCTCTTCCTCGGCGCGCTGGCGCTCGCGCTCGGCGAGGATCACGGCGTTGAGCTCGCCGCCATAGACGAACATCGTTGACGACCAATACAGAAAGACGAGCGCTATCATCGCCGAGGCGAGGCCCGCATAGGTCGTCACATAGTTGTTGGCAAACTCCGCAAGGTAGCGCCCGAAATAGACGCCGCAGATCAGCCACAGCACCAGCGTGCAGATCACGCCCGGCGCGATGTCTCTGAAGCGGCGCCTGCCCCCGGGCAGCCATTTGTGCGCGATCACGAGCGCGATCGTCATTACGCTGCCGGCGATGGCGTACCGGGTATAGGTGAACTGCGTCTCCTGCAGTTTCAGCCACGGCGCATAGCGCTCCGCCGTCGCGATTGCGAGCGGCGCGAGCACGATCAGGAAGCCGAGCGCGAGCGCCGCGACCGCGCCGACCAGCACATAGCCGATCGATTCGAGCTTCAGCAGCCAGAACGGGCGCGTTTCGGTGACATTGTAGGCGCGGTTCAGCGCGATGCGCAGGCTGTCGACGCCGCTCGAGGCAAAGAAGATCGCGAGCACCACGCCGATCGTAAGCACGCCGCCGCGCGTCGTGCCGAGCACGTTGTGCACCTCGCGCGCCAGCGGGTCGGCGACTTCCTGCGGGAAGGTCTGCAACAGCAATATCGCGACGTCGTCCGCCATGTCCGTCGAGCCGACAAAGCCGGCAAGCGCGGTGAGCACGATCAGGAACGGGAACGCCGCCAGCAGCGAGGAGAGCGCGACGTGGCTGGCGAGCGCCCAGCCATCATCCTCGCCGAACGCATAGAACGCGTCGAGCGCAATGCGGAAGATCCGTCGCAACAGTCCCAATGTCGCTCCCCGGCGTCAGTGACGACCGCAGTGACATCGGAGATTGGCGCGAGCTTGGCAAGGGTGTGCGGCTACGCCGCCCGCACCTCGCTGAGGAAGTGCCGGACCTCGTGGTCGAGCTGCTCGGCATCGCCGGCGAGCTCCTCGGCCAGCGTCTTGACCTCGTCGGCGGTGCTGCGGGCGCCGGTGCTCGCGTCGGCGACGCGCGACATCGCCTCGGTGCCGGAGCGCGCCTCGGCGGAAGCGCGATTGACGCCCTGCGCGATGGTCGACACCGCCGTGTTCTGCTCTTCGACCGCCGCGGCGACGCGCGCCGCGATCGCCGACATGTCGGAGATGATCTTGTTGACCTGCTCGATCGCGTGCGTGGCTTCGCCCGCCGCCGACTGGATCGCGCCGATTTGGGTTGCGACCTCTTCGGTCGCCTTCGCGGTCTGTCCGGCCAGATTCTTGACCTCGGAGGCGACGACCGCAAAGCCGCGCCCGGCTTCGCCTGCGCGCGCCGCCTCGATCGTCGCATTGAGCGCGAGCAGGTTGGTCTGTCCGGCGATCGCCTGAATGAGCCCGATCACCTCGCCGATCCGGCTGGCGGCGCCGGCGAGCTGCGACATGGTCTCGACGGTGCGCTGCGCCTCGGTGACGGCCCGCCCGGCGACCTCGGTCGAGGTCGACGCCTGCGTGGCGATCTCGCCGATCGAGGCGGCGAGTTGCTCGGCCGATGTTGCCGCCGATGCCACGTTCACCGAGGCCGCGCCGACGCGCTCCCCGGCGGCGTTTGATTCCGCCGCAACCGAATCCGCCGCGCTGTTGAGCGCCGATGACGCGGTCTCGAGCCGCGTCGCGGCGCCGCGCACCTTGCCCAGCGCCTGGTCGATCGTGTCCTCGAAGCGCGTGATCATCGCGGCGATCGTCTCGGCGCGCCGCTCGCGCTCGCGCACCGATTTCTGCTGCGTGACCGCCATCTGCTCGCGCTCCAGCGCGTTGTCGCGGAACACGATGACCGTGCGCGCCATCGCGCCGACCTCGTCGCGCGCCTCGGTGGCGGGGATTTCGACCGAGGTGTCGCCGGTCGCGAGCGCGTCCATGGCATGCGAAAGCTTGCGCAGCGGCTTGGTGATGCCGCGGCCGATGAACCAGTTGAGCAACAAGCCGATGCCGACCACCGCGACGCCGATGCCGAAAATGATCAGCTTGGTGCGGTCCTGCGAGGCCGCGACACCGGCGGCTGCGGCCGCCGCCTTCTCGCTCGAGGATGTGATGATCTGGTCGGCCGCGGGGAGCATCTGGCGCGTCTCGGCCGACAGGATCGCGATCGAGCGCGAGATCTTTCCCGTCGACTCGGTCCAGTCGTTGAACGCGGCCGTATAGGACTTCATCTGATCGGCGAGCTTTTGTTTCGTCGCCGGGCTCATGGCGACGACCGCGAAGGTCCTCTGAAAGTTCTCGAGCTCGTCCTTGAACTGGCTCTGCACCGGATCGCTGCGGGTGAGGCGGTATTCGACCTCATAGCGCCGCATCAGCATCAACGGCAGCATCAGCTTGCGATGGTCCGCGTCCGAGAGCCCGGCGAGGTCGAAATTGATGATCTGCTCGATCGCGTTGCCGTTGTCGCGCAGGCCGCCCTGAATGCCTTCGAACTCGGTCAGGCCGAGATTGTCCTGCTCGGCGGTGAGCGCCGCAAACGTCGCCTTCAGATTGGCGACACGCCCTTGCAGCCCGACCAGGGTCTGTTTCTCGGCCTCGTCCACGAGGCCCTGCAGCGTCTGCAGGCTCGCGATCGCGGCTTCCTGCGCCTGGTCGAAGCGGCTCGCGAGGCGGGGCTGCGGCTGCGCCACAAACTCCTTTGCGTTCATCGTCATCGCGACGAGCGCGTCCTTGAACGTGCGGCTCTCCGCGGCGAGACGCGCGGATTGCTGCACGCTCGCGAACGCCTCGTCGACCGCACGTTCGCTCGACAGATAGGCAAATCCCACCGCGGCGAAACCGACGACCGGAATGAGCGAGAGGACAACCAGACGGGTACGCACCGAGACGGCGGAGCTCAGGCGCGACAGCATGGACAACTCCACGGCAGGGTTGTGGATAGTCCATGCAAACGCCCAAATAGTTAAGAACCGGTAGAATTTACGTAAAACTCCCAATATCTTATGGTCAGGCGCAGGAAATTTTCACGATCTGAACCGGCGCCCTTGCGGGGGCGTTGACCTCGGCTGCTCTTGTGCGCTGCACATCGATCGTGTTGCAGTGCGCATATTTCTTCCGGGCCTTTCGTCCCGACCGGAGATGACCCATGGCGCTCGCCGCGACTCGCCCCAACACAACCGATGACCTGATTGCGAGCGCGCGCGAGGCGACGGCGGCCGCCGAGGCGCTGCTCGCGGACGCGACCCGGGCGGTCGCCGCGCGGGTCACGCAGGATGGACGCGTCTCGGGGAACCTGATCGACCGCGAGCAGCGCGCCGCGCACGGACTGTCGTGGTTTGCCACCTACGTGGAAGCGATCCGCCAGCTTGCGAGTTACGCGGAGCGCATGAGCACGGCCGGGCGCTTGCGCGAAATCGAAGAGCTGATCGTTCGCATCGGGCTCGGCGAATACCTCGCGCAGATGCTCGGCGGCATTCCGATGAGCCAGGGCGAGATCGTGCGGCCGGCCGATCTCGGCCTGACGCTCGCGCAGGCGAATGCCCGCGTCACGCCCGCGCTCGAGCAGCTGATCGCGACCGGCAACACGGCCGAGAACCGTGCGCGGCTGGTCACGCTGATGCGTGCACATCATGGCGCGACGATCGGCGACTGCGGCCTCGACGAGACGCTCGAAGCGATCCGCGACGAAATGCACAAGTTCGCCGAGAGCGAAGTCGTGCCGCATGCGCATGAATGGCACCTGACCAACAGCTACATTCCGCTCGAGGTCGTGGCGCATATGTCCGAGCTCGGCGTATTCGGCCTGACGATTCCCGAAGAGTTCGGCGGCATGGGGCTCGGCAAGGAGTCCATGTGCGTCGTCTCGGAGGAGCTCTCGCGCGGCTATATCGGCGTCGGCTCGCTCGGCACGCGCTCCGAGATCGCGGCCGAGCTGATCCTCGGCGGCGGAACCGACGCGCAAAAGCAAGAATGGCTGCCGAAGATCGCCTCCGGCGAGGTGCTGCCGACCGCGGTCTTCACGGAGCCCAATACCGGCTCGGATCTCGCCTCGCTCAAGACGCGTGCCGTGAAGGAGGGCCAAGGAAACGAAGCCGTCTACAAGGTCTACGGCAACAAGACCTGGATCACGCACCCGGTGCGCGCGGACTTGATGACGCTCCTGGTGCGCACCGATCCGAAAGAGCCCGGCTACCGTGGGCTTTCCATGCTGCTCGCCGAAAAGCCGCGCGGCACCGACGAAAATCCGTTTCCCGCGAACGGTATGTCGGGCGGCGAGATCGAGGTGCTCGGCTATCGCGGCATGAAGGAATTCGAGATCGGGTTCGACGGCTTCGAGGTGAAGGCTGACGCGCTGCTCGGCGGGGTTGAGGGGCAGGGCTTCAAGCAACTGATGCAGACATTCGAGTCTGCGCGTATCCAGACCGCGGCGCGCGCGATCGGTGTCGCCCAGGCCGCGATGGAGCTCGCCCAGCGCTATGGCGAGGAACGCATGCAGTTCGGGCAGCCGCTGATCACGTTTCCGCGCGTTGCCGACAAGGTCGCCATGATGGCGGTCGAGGTGATGATCGCGCGCCAGATCACCTACTACGCGGCGCGGCAGAAAGACTCCGGCCGCCGCTGCGATCTCGAGGCCGGCATGGCGAAGCTGCTGGCCGCGCGCGTTGCCTGGGCGGCTGCCGACAACGCGGTGCAGATTCACGGCGGCAATGGCTTCGCACTCGAATACCCCGTGTCGCGCGTGCTGTGCGACGCGCGCATCCTGAATATTTTCGAAGGCGCCGCCGAAATCCAGGCGCATGTGATCGCCCGACGGCTGCTCGACGGATCGAACTAGCGGGTTGATCGGCGATCACAAACGCAAGAAGATGATCGCCCGACGGCTGCTCGACGGATCGAACTAGCGGGTTGATCGGCGATCACAAACGCAAAAAGGTGATCGCCCGACGGCTGCTCGACGGCGGCAACTGAATCGCATTTGCGCGGTTGACATGGGTCAATGTTCCCGGCCACGCGCCGGGCACATCTTGACGTCCTCGGAGGTTCCCATGGCTGATGTCAGAATTCGTGCGGGCGATTGGGTTGTCGTGTGCGACGGCGCCAAAGCCTTGATCTTGGAGAATGCCGGCGACGCCAAGTTCCCCCATCTCAAGACGCGCGAAGTGCGCGAGCAGCCGGATGCCAAGACGCGCGAGCAAGGCACCGATGCGCCCGGCCGCTCGGTCAATTCAGTCGACGCGCGCCGCAGCGCGATGGAGCAAACCGACTTCCACGCGCAGGCCGAGCAGCGCTTCCTGTGCGATCTCGCCAAGCGGCTCGACGCCGCGGTCATGAGCGGCGAGGCGAAATCCCTCATTCTGGTGGCGCCGCCGCGCGCGCTCGGTGTGCTGCGTCAGGCCGTGTCAGGCAATCTGCGCAATGCCATCCGCGCCGAAGTCGACAAGGACTTCGTCAAGCTGCCGGTGCACGAGATCGAGCGGCACCTCGCGGCGTGATCCTCCTGTCCCGATGCGTCACGACTCGGCGGTCGCATGTGCGCCCTCTCCCCTCGTGGGAGAGGGCATCGCAGGACGATCGACGTACTGTGTCGGGAGAGGGGGACTCTCGATACGCACAGCTCGGCGAAAGTCCCCCTCTCCCGATCTTCTCGGTTGAACCTCTGAGTGGCCCTCTCCCACGAGGGGAGAGGGCACAACAACGACCGCGGCGCTATTCATTCGCGGCACGTAGCGCGCGGTCGAGATCCGCATAGAGATCGCTCGCATCTTCCAGGCCAACCGACAGCCGCAGCAAGTCCGGCGGGCAGGGCGAGGTCGGTCCCTCGATCGAGGCGCGATGCTCGATCAGGCTTTCGACCCCGCCGAGCGAGGTCGCGCGCTTCCACACCTCGACGCGCGCTGCCGTCGAGATCGCGGCTTGCTCGCCACCTTTCACGCGGATCGACAGCATTCCGCCGTAGCCGGACATCTGCTTCACGGCGATCGCATGTCCGGGATGCGACGGCAGCCCCGGATAGAGCACTGCGGACACCGACGCGTGGGTCGAGAAGCGGCTGGCGAGCAGTGCGGCGCTCTCGGTTGCGGCGCGCACCCGCACATCGAGCGTGCGCAAGCCGCGCAGCAACAGCCAGGCCTCGAACGGCCCGAGGATCGCGCCGTGATGACCGCGCACCTGGCGGATGCGCGCCCAGTGCGCATCATCGCGCGCGGCTGCGAGCACGCCGGCGATCACGTCGGAATGGCCGTTCAAATACTTCGTCGCCGAGTGCATCACGATGTCGGCGCCGAGCGCGAGCGGGCGCGTGAACACCGGCGTCGCGACGGTCGAGTCGACGCCAAGCACGGCGCCGCCCGCATGCGCAATCTCGGCGACGGCGGCGATATCGGTGATATTCCAGAGCGGATTGCCCGGCGTTTCGATCCAGACCAGCTTGGTGTCGCCCTTCATCGCGGCGCGCACCGCGTCAAGGTCCGACATGTCGACGAGGTCGACCTTGTAGCCGAACAGCGGCGCTTCATTGAGCAGCCAGTCGCGAAATCCCCAGTAGCAGATCTGCGGCGCGAGCACGCGCGAGCCGGGCGGCAGCGCAAGCACGACGCTGGTCGCGGCCGCCATGCCGGAGCCGAACAGCATCGACTCATGTGCGCCCTCGAGCGCCGCAATCACCGCCTCGGTCTGCCGCACGGTCGCGTTGTCGGGGCGGCCATAGATGTATCCGGTGCGATACTGGTTGTCGGGGTCGCGGATGTAGGTGGTCGAGACATGCACGGGCAGCGCGACCGCCTTGGTTTCGGGCTCGATCGCGCCAAGCGCCTGCGCCGCAACGGTGCGAGGTCTCAGTGACTTCGGCTTGTCGGACATTTTGTCGGATACTCCCGGCGCGATCACATCAGACCGGCCGCCGCTTGTAAAACGCCGCCGCCGGGGCGATATCAAGTGATCAACGAACCGTTACGGGAAGTCGCCATGGCGGGAGTGCTGTCGACATATGTGGTCCCGCTCGCGATCGCGGCGGTCGCGATCGTGCTCGTGCTCGGTCTCATCAATCTGATGCGCGGCGGCTCGCCCAACACCTCGCAGCGGCTGATGCGGCTGCGCGTGCTGCTTCAGTTCGTCGCCGTCGTGGTGATCATGATCACCATCTGGGCGTTCGGGAGATAACCACTCAGTATTTCGTCGCCGGGCCGCTCGGGCCGGTGCCGGGCGCCGCCTTCAGGTACTCGTCGGTCTGCTTCTTCGGCTTCGCCTTTGCCTTCTTTTTCGCCGCTGCGAGATCTGTTGAGATCGCTGGCGCGCTCACGCCGGGCGCAGTCGCCGGATACGCGGCGAGCGCCGCCGGCGTGAGGATCGCCGCGGCGGCGAGAATGACCGTGAGACGCATGCTGCTTCCTCCTTGTTTCGCCCCATATTGGGATAGGATAGGGAAGTTGCGAATTTGAACAAGCGGTTAAACGCGCCGCGACGAGGTTTGCCATGGTGGTGCTCAACCGCATTTATACTCGCGCGGGCGACGCAGGCTCGACCATGCTCGGCAATGGCGAGTATCGGAAGAAATATGACCTGCGCATCGAGGCTTACGGGACCGTGGACGAGGTGACGGCCGCGATCGGGGTCGCGCGGCTGCACACGCAGGATGCGCCGGACATCGACGCGATGCTTGGGCGTATCCAGAATGATCTGTTCGATCTTGCGGCGGATCTCTGCTCGCCCGACAAGGGCAAGGGGCCGGGCGGCGCGCGGCTCGCGGTCAATGCGCAGCAGATCGCACGGCTCGAAAACGAGATCGACACGCTCAATGCCGAGCTCGCGCCGCTGCGCACCTTCGTGCTCGCGGGCGGCACGCCTGCGGCGGCCTATCTGCACCTCGCACGCACCATTTGCCGGCGTGCCGAGCGCGTCATCGTCGAGCTGAAGGATTCGGGCGAGGATGTCTCGGCAGAGGTGATGAGCTACATCAACCGGCTCTCGGATTTTCTCTTCGTGGCGAGCCGCTACCTCAATGACAAGGGGGCGCGCGACGTGCTGTGGGCCCCGGGCGCGAACCGGTAAGGGCAGGGCAGTTAAAGTGGTCATTCCGATCTACGACAACGATCCGCTCGAAAAGAACCATCGCGCCTACGTGACGTTCGTGCTGATCGCGCTCAACATCGCGATCTACACGGTGCAGGACGCGGCGAGCGACGCGACGTCGACCTGGCTGCTGTTGAATTTCGCACTGTTTCCGGTCGCCGTTACGGGTGATGCCGTCACCGGCGGCTTCATGCCGCCCTCGTTCTCGCTCGTCACCTACATGTTCCTGCACGGCAGCTGGATACATGTGCTGCTGAACATGCTGTTTCTCTGGGTGTTCGCCGACAATATCGAGGACGCGCTCGGGCGCGGCCGTTTCCTGGTGTTCTATCTGCTCTGCGGTATTGCGGGCGGGGCAGCGCACATGCTGGCCGCGCCGCAGTCGAACGTGCCGCTGGTCGGTGCGTCCGGCGCCATTGCGGGCGTGATCGCCGCCTATCTGATGATCCGTCCCTGCGCCAGGGTCACGGTGCTGCTGTTTGGCTTCGTGCCGATCCGGCTTGCATCCTATTGGGTGCTCGGGTTCTGGATCCTGAGCCAGGTCTGGCACGTCTTCAGTCTGGAGAAGAGCGACACGGCCTGGTGGGCGCATGTCGGCGGGCTGGTCGCCGGCGCGGTCCTGATCACCGTCATCCGCCCCGCAGGCGTGCTATTGTTTGAATGCATGCGGCCCGAGGATGTTGTGGTCGCCGAACAGGCGCCTGCCGGCCCTTGGAACGTCCCACGCTAGGCGCCGCGGAGCGCTCATGTTGCAGTGCGTTGACAGGGTATGGGGCGGGCCATAGTTTGCAGCGCCGCGGGGAGTGGCAAAGCATGAAGATTTTGGTGCCCGTCAAACGGGTTGTCGATTACAACGTGAAAATTCGCGTCAAGGCCGACGGTTCCGGCGTGGAACTGGCGAACGTCAAGATGTCGATGAATCCATTCGACGAAATCGCCGTCGAGGAAGCGATCCGCCTCAAGGAAAAGGGCGCCGCGACCGAGATTGTGGCGGTCTCGATCGGTCCGCAGCAGGCGTCCGAGACGATCCGAACGGCGCTCGCGATGGGCGCTGACCGCGGCATCCTGGTCAAGGTCGATGCCGTGACCGAGCCGCTCGCGGTTGCGAAGATCCTCAAAGGCGTCGTGGCGGAAGAGAATCCCGGCCTGGTCATCATGGGCAAGCAGGCGATTGACGATGACGCCAATCAGACCGGCCAGATGCTGGCCGCATTGCTCGGCTGGCCGCAGGGCACCTTCGCGTCGAAACTGGCGCTGGAAGGATCCGACATCAGCGTGACGCGCGAGGTCGATGGCGGCCTGCAGACCGTGAAGCTGAAGGGACCTGCGATCGTCACCACCGACCTGCGCCTGAACGAGCCGCGCTATGCGTCGCTGCCGAACATCATGAAGGCGAAGAAGAAACCGATCGCCGAGAAGACCCCGGCCGATTACGGCGTCGACGTCGCGCCGCGGCTCGAAGTGATGAAGACCACAGAGCCCTCCGGCCGCAAGGCCGGCGTGAAGGTGAAGAGCGTTGGCGAGCTGATCGAGAAGCTCAAGAACGAAGCGGGGGTTCTCTAGATGACGACACTCCTGCTCGCCGAGCACGACAACAAGTCGCTCAAGGATGCGACCAACAAGGCGCTCACCGCCGCCAAGGCGCTCGGATCGGACGTGCATCTGCTGGTCGCGGGCGCGGGCGCCAAGACAGTCGCGGATGCGGCGGCCAAGCTCGAGGGCGTCTCCAAGGTGGTGCTGGCGGATGCGCCGGCCTACGAGCATGCGCTCGCCGAGCCGCTCGCAGCACTGATCGTGTCGCTCGCGGGGAGCTATGATGCGATCATCGCGCCGGCGACGACGACCGGCAAGAACGTGATGCCGCGCGTCGCCGCCCTGCTCGACGTGATGCAGATCTCCGACATCATCAAGGTGGTCGCCCCCGACACGTTCGAGCGCCCGATCTACGCCGGCAATGCGATCCAGACGGTGAAGTCGAAGGACGCGAAGAAAGTCATCACGGTGCGCACCTCGACGTTCCAGGCGACCGGCGAGGGTGGCTCGGCGCCGGTCGAGAACGCGAGCGCGGCGGCGGATCCGGGCATTTCGGCCTTCGTCGGCGAGGAATTGTCGAAGTCCGAGCGTCCGGAGCTGACCTCGGCCAAAATCATCATTTCGGGCGGCCGGGCGATGCAATCGCGCGAGAACTTCACCAAATATATCGAGCCGGTCGCCGACAAGCTCGGCGCGGCGGTCGGCGCCTCGCGTGCGGCGGTCGACGCCGGCTACGCGCCGAACGACTGGCAGGTCGGGCAGACCGGCAAGGTGGTTGCGCCCGAGCTCTACATCGCGGTCGGCATTTCGGGTGCGATCCAGCACCTCGCCGGCATGAAGGATTCCAAGGTGATCGTGGCGATCAACAAGGACGAGGAGGCGCCGATCTTCCAGGTCGCCGACTACGGCCTGGTCGCCGATCTCTACCAGGCGCTGCCTGAGCTGGCGTCCGAACTCGGCAAGCAGGGGCAAGGCTAGACAGCGCGCCATGGCGTTCATCATCAACAAGATCGGCGTGATCGGGGCGGGCCAGATGGGTAACGGCATCGCCCACGTGGCGGCGCTGGCCGGGCTCGATGTGCTGCTCAACGACATTTCGGAAGATCGCATCAAGGCCGGGCTTGCGACGATCAACGGCAACCTGGCGCGCCAGGTGAGCCGCCAGCGCATCAGCGAGGAAGAACGCAAGGTCGCGCTGGCGCGCATCACGCCGGCCGAGACGCTCGACGCGCTCGCCGATTGCGACCTCGTGATCGAGGCAGCGACCGAGAAGGAAGAGGTCAAGCGCAAGATTCTCGCCGAGCTGTGTCCGGTGCTCAGGCCGGACGCGATCGTCGCCACCAACACCTCATCGATCTCGATCACGCGGCTTGCCGCCTCGACCGACCGGCCGGAGAAATTCATCGGCATTCATTTCATGAATCCGGTGCCGGTGATGGAGCTGGTCGAGCTGATCCGCGGCATCGCGACCGCCGACACGACGTTCGAGGCGAGCAAGGAGTTCGTCACGCGGCTGCACAAGAAGGTCGCGGTCGCCGAGGATTTTCCGGCCTTCATCGTCAACCGCATCCTGCTGCCGATGATCAACGAGGCGATCTACACCCTCTACGAGGGCGTCGGGAACGTCGAGGCGATCGACACCGCGATGAAGCTTGGCGCCCATCACCCGATGGGACCGCTCGAGCTCGCCGACTTCATCGGCCTCGATATCTGCCTGTCGGTGATGCAGGTGCTGCATGAGGGGCTGGCGGATTCGAAGTATCGGCCGTGCCCGCTGCTGGTGAAGTACGTCGAGGCTGGCTGGCTCGGTCGCAAGACCAATCGCGGCTTCTATGACTATCGCGGCGAGAAGCCGGTTCCGACCCGATAGGCCCAATTGCGAGCCCAGGCGAACGGCCGCCCGTCGATGGCCGCGAGCCCCAGCGTGATCGCAACCATCCCGACGAAGTGACACACGGCGAGCTGCTCGCCGAGGATCAGTGTGCCAAGCAGGATCGCGCTGATCGGGATCAGGAATGTCACCAGCGAAATTCCGGTCGCGCCGGCGCGCGCCAGAATGCGGAAGAAGATCACATAGGCGAGGGCGGTCGACAGCAGCGCGAGCGACAGCAGCGCGCCAAGCGTCGTCATTGACGGCGCCGGCACGGTCCAGGGCTGATCAATCAGCAGCACGATCGGTGCGAGCAGGACAGTCGAGGCGATGAGCTGTCCGGTTGCGACGCGCAGCGGGGCTTCGCCGCGGAAACGGCGGCCGTAGACACCGGCAAACGCGTACGACACCGCCGCCGCAAGACAGGCGAGCTGGGCCAGCACGTTGCGACTGAGCGCTTGCAGCGCGTCCGGCCCGATCATCACAACGACGCCGGCGAATCCGCACAGCAGCCCGGCCACACGGCCGGCGTTCAGCTTCTCGTCTGCCGTGGCCACATGCGCGACCAGCACGGTGAACAGCGGCGTGGTCGCGTTCAGGATTGCGGCGAGCCCGCTTGGAATTTGCGTCTGGGCCCAGAAGATCAGGCTGAACGGCAGCACGTTATTGAGCAGCCCCATCGGAACGAAGGGAAGCGATGCCGATAGGGTGGCGGGGAGTGCAATGCCGGTCATCCGCGTGACCAGCGCCAAGCTTGCGGCGGCGATCGCGATGCGCCCAAGCGCCAGCGTGAGCGGCGCCAACTCCTGGACCGCGATCTTCGTAAAGAAGAACGAGCCGCCCCAGAGGATCGAGAGCGTAACCAGCAGCAGCCAGTCGATCGGTGCCATTGTCAGACGAACAGGGCGCATGGGTGAGACCTCGCGGGGGCCGCTCAGCTGCAGCAAAACCCGCCGCCCGCCGCCACCCGATTCGCGGATTGGTAACGAGCCGTTAACCGCCGGGGAGGATGGGCCGGAGGAACGCGGCCCGAAGCGAAAATTAACCAGACCGTGGGAAGTTTTGGCCCGGGATTGGGGGAAGGGTCATGGACGTTTCGTCACTTGCGGCCGCTTTCGCGGGCATGCAGGCCGGGCGCATGCAGACAGAGATCGCGACCAGGATGCTGAAGATGAACAACGACAGCCAGAAGGCTGTGCTTCAACTGCTCAACGCGGGGCAGAGCAACGCCAGCCAGGCGGCGAACGCCGCGCTCGGGCTCGGACAGAACGTCGACATCACGGTGTGACGCACGACCGATGAAAGCCGCCGCATGACCGATCCTCAGGATATGCGTGCGCGGCTGCGCGAAAGTCGCGTCACCCCGACGATCACGAGCGGCGACGGTTTCAAAATTCCGTTCGGCATTTTCGCGATCGGCGCAATTGGGGTCGGCTTTGCGGTCGTGACGCTGACGCCGAGGCTCTATTCGGTGCAACGCACCGCCACACTGCCGGCGTTCAAGGATATGAAAGGCCGCAGCGAGGAGCCCGCGCGCGCCCCAGCCCCGGTTGTCGTGGCGGTGCCGATCAAGGCCGACTACGCCGGCAAGAACGCCGACGCGATCGCCGGCATTGCCGACGCGGTCTGCGCGCAGCGCGTTGCCGCCATCGAGGCGCAGGAAACGCCGCAACTCCTGCCGGGCGATGCCGGCGGACAGAAGATCGCAGCCACGAACGACAAGCTGCACTGCTTTCTCAGCGAAGGGACCGCGCGCTTCTGTTCGCCCGTGCAACGGCGCAAGGCGACAGCCGACATCATCAGTTATTTCAAGGGCATCGAATACGCCAATGCCTCGGTCGGCGCCGTGCAGAAAGCAACCGCGCAAGCACTGAATTCTTCGGCTGCAAATGTGCAGCTCGCGCCGGACCCGCGCGTCATCGAGGCGGCCGAGGGACTGTTGCGTGCGGGCTATATTGCGCAGGGCAATCGCGACGACCTTCTGACCAGCATTCCGCGCGCCTATCGGGACCGCCTCAGTCCGATCGTCGGCAACCGCAATCCCTGCCCGGAAAAGCCCTGGTGGCAGATCTGGAAGTAGGTCGCGCTAGCTAGTCTAGTTAGCCCTACTGCGTCACAACTCAGTGCCGTGAGCGCGGCATCGGTTATTGCGCCCTCTCCCGCTTGCGGGGGAAGGCATCGCAGGCAGCTCAACGTACCCGGTCGGGTGGGGGCCCTCGATAGGCTCGCGGAAGGTCCCCCTCCCATCCTTCCTCGCTGAACCTCAGAGCAGCCCTCCCCCGCAAGCGGGAGAGGGCGCACATATGACCGCCGCGCCTTCTGACGCAGTAGGACTAGCTCTTACCGAGCGCCGTCTCGATCAGCCTGACCGCGTCCTCGCTCGCCCATTCGGCGGGCCCGGCGAGTGCGCCGAGCTCGCAGCCGTTGCGATCGACCAGCAGCGTGGTCGGCATGCCGAAGGCTTTGCCGATCGCCTTCAAGTCCTGGAAGATCTTTGCGCTCGGATCCGCGAAGTAGCCGAGGCGATTGACCCCGACCTCCTGCAGCCACGCCTTCGGCTTGTCGAGGTTGCGGGTGTCGATATTGACCGCCACGACCTGAAAGTCCTCGCCGCCGAGCTTGGCCTGCAGGGCATCGAGCGCCGGCATTTCTTTGCGGCAGGGCACGCACCAGGTGGCCCACAGGTTCAGCAGGACCGTGCGGCCCTTAAAATCAGCCAGCGTATGCGGCTTGCCGTCCGCATCCTTGAAGGTGAGCTCCGGGAGCCGCTTCGGCTCGGCCGCAATCCCGACCGCCGCCACTTCACCCTTCGCCAGCGGGCCAAGCTTCTTGGCAAGCTCGGCGGCCGGCCGGCAGGCCGGATCGCTCGGATTGCCTTGCATCGCCGCAATCCCGTATACCGCCGCAAGCCCAAAAGCGGCGCCCGCGATGCAGCCAGGAATAATCTTGACCAAGCGGCGGTTGGCGGCGGGTGTCGTCTGGTCGGTCATCATCAAACGTCTGGCAGTGTCATGAGCAACAAGATGTGGGGCGGGCGGTTCGCCGCGGGTCCCGGCGCCATCATGCAGGAGATCAACGCCTCGATCGATTTCGATCGCCGCCTTTACCGCCAGGACATTGCGGCAAGCAAGGCCCATGCGGCGATGCTCGCCAAACAGGGCATCATCGCGCGCGACGATGCCGCCAGGATCGCTCACGGTCTAGACACGATCCTGTCAGAAATGGAGTCGGGCAAGTTCCGGTTCAAGCGCGAGCTCGAAGACATCCATATGAACGTCGAGTCGCGCCTCGCCGACCTGATCGGCCCGGCGGCCGGACGGCTGCATACCGCGCGCTCGCGCAATGACCAGATCGCGACCGACTTCAAGCTCTGGGTGCGCGACGCGATCGACGACATCGATGCGGCCCTCACCGGATACCAGAAGGCGCTCGCCGAAAAAGCGCTCAAGCATGCCGCGACGGTGATGCCCGGCTTTACGCACTTGCAGACCGCGCAGCCGGTCACGTTCGGACATCATCTGCTCGCCTATGTCGAGATGGCGGCGCGCGATCGCGGCCGCTTTGCCGATGCGCGCAAGCGGCTCAACGAAAACCCGCTCGGCAGCGCGGCGCTCGCCGGAACCTCATTCGCGATCGACCGCGCGCTGACGTCGAAATCGCTCGGGTTCGATCGGCCGGCCGCGAACTCGCTCGATGCGGTCTCCGACCGCGATTTCGTGATGGAGGCGTTGAGCGCTGCCTCGATCACGGCCGTGCATTTGTCGCGCTTTGCCGAAGAGATCGTGATCTGGTGCTCGCCGCTCACCGGTTTGGTGAAGCTCTCCGACAAGTTCACCACCGGCTCCTCGATCATGCCGCAGAAGCGCAACCCGGACGCGGCCGAGCTCGTGCGCGCGAAGTCGGGCCGTATCTTCGGCGCCTTGCAGGCGCTGCTGGTCGTGATGAAAGGGCTGCCGCTCGCCTACCAGAAGGACATGCAGGAGGACAAAGAGGCCGCCATGGAGGCGCTCTCCGCGCTCATGCTCTGCATCGAGGCGATGTCCGGCATGGTCGCCGACCTCACGCCCGACGCCGCCCGCATGAAGGAGGCGGCCGGTGCCGGCTACGCGACCGCGACCGATCTCGCCGACTGGCTGGTGCGCACGCTCAAACTGCCGTTCCGCGAGGCGCATCACATCACCGGGCGAATCGTGGCCGCCGCCGAGGGTGCCGGCGTCCCGCTCGACAAGCTGCCGCTCGAGCGGATGCAGGCGATCGAGCCGCGCATCAGCAAGGCGGTGTTCGGCGTGCTGTCGGTCGAGCGTTCGGTGGAAAGCCGCGTCACCTATGGGGGCACGGCGCCGAGGAACGTCACCCGCGAAGCGAAAAAGTGGCTCAAACGCCTCAGTTGACAGGCATTTTGCGAGCGCCTCTCCCTTGCCGCACTTGATCTGCTATAAGATGCCGCAAAAGGGGTGTTCCGTGGGCCGTTCCGACCGTTCCGTCGTCCGTGTTCCGGCGATTTGCGTGCTGCTGATGGGGCTTGGTCTGACGCTGTCGGCTTGCGGGCGCAAGGGGCCGCTCGATCCGCCGCCGGCCTCGCTCAGCGGCGGTCCGCAGGGCGCGCTGGAGACGGATGCACACGGCCGCGACATCGCGCCTCCGGGCGAGAAAAAACGTCTGCCCATCGACGTCCTACTGGATTAGAGCGACGCATGATCTTGTCCGAAAACCGGTATCCACTTTTCGGGATCATGCTTTAGGTTCCACGCCGCCATGCACCACTTCGCCTACCGCGCCGGCGTGCTGCACGCCGAAGAGGTCGATCTCGCGACCATCGCGGAGAGCGTCGGCACGCCGTTCTATTGCTATTCGACCTCGACGCTGGAGCGGCACTATCGCGTCTTTGCCGACGCTTTCGCGGATGTGCCCTCGCTCGTCTGCTACGCCATGAAGGCGAACTCCAACCAGGCGGTGATCGCGACACTGGCGCGGCTCGGCGCCGGCGCGGATGTCGTCTCCGGCGGCGAGCTGAAGCGCGCGCTGGCAGCTGGCGTTCCGCCCGAGAGGATCATGTTCTCCGGCGTCGGCAAGACCGCCGCTGAGCTCGCGGCCGCGGTGGACGCCGGCATCCTCTGTATCAATGTCGAATCCGAGCAGGAACTCGACCTGCTCTCCGGGATTGCGGCCGCGAAGGGCCGCACTGCCTGCGTGTCGGTCCGCGTCAATCCCGACATCGACGCGAAGACCCACGCCAAGATTGCAACCGGCAAATCCGAGAACAAGTTCGGCATTCCGATCAGCCGCGCACGCGAAGTCTATGCGCATGCCGGCAAGCTCAAAGGCGTGCGCGCATCCGGCGTCGACATGCATATCGGCAGCCAGATCACCGATCTGCAGCCGTTCGACGATGCGTTCGCGCTGCTGTCCGACTTCGTCCGCACGCTGCGCGCCGACGGCCACCACATCGAGCATGTCGATCTCGGCGGCGGACTTGGTATTCCTTACCGCGAGGACAATGAGCCACCGCCCGACCCGGCCGCCTATGCGTCGATCGTCAAGCGCGCGACGCGCGGGCTCGACTGCAAGCTGGTCTTCGAGCCCGGGCGCATGATCGTCGGCAATGCCGGCATCCTGGTGACGCGCGTGATCTATGTTAAGCGCGGCGAAGCCAAGAGTTTCGTGATCGTCGACGCCGCGATGAACGATCTGATCCGTCCGACACTTTACGAGGCGCACCACGAGATCCGCCTGGTGAAGGAGCCGACGCCGCAGGCGGCGCGAATCGTCGCGGACGTGGTCGGTCCGGTGTGCGAGACCGGAGACTATCTGGCGCTCGATCGCGACATTCCGGAGCCGCAGGACGGCGATCTGATCGCGATCATGACGGCGGGCGCCTATGGGGCCGTGCAGGCCGGAACCTACAACACGAGAGCGCTCGTGCCGGAGGTGCTGGTAAAAGGCGACGAGTGGGCGCTGGTCCGGCCACGTCTCGACGTCGAGGCATTGATTGCGCTGGATCGAATGCCCAATTGGCTTTGAGTGGGCGCGATGTCGCTGATCAGACGCAATAAGCACTCTTCCTTGTGATCGAAAAGGAACTGTTCGGCCCGAAAATTGCTTAGATTCTGGCGCGTTGCTTGTTTATGACCGCCAAATCAGGCTATGGCTCTGAGCCGGAGAAGCCGGTGAACGATCGTCCCGCGGACTTCGAGGCCGACTCCCGCCAGCCAGCTGGCGCGGAAGTTGCCGACTCGCTTCTGGCGCGCGCGCTGCGGCGAGCCTGGTGGACGATTCTCTGGGAGCGCCTCTGGCCCGCGCTCGCCTCCCTCGCCGTCGCAATCGGCATCTTCCTCAGCGTGTCCTGGGCCGGCTTGTGGCTCGTGCTGCCGCCGATGGGGCGCGCGATCGCGCTGTTTGTACTGATCGTGCTGATCGCCATCGCGGCCGTGCCGTTGTTCCGTTTCCGCCTGCCGAGCACGTTTGACGGTCTGCGCCGCCTCGATCGCGGCAGCGGACTTGCACATCGGCCCGCCACCGCGCTGGCCGACGAGCTTGCCGCCGGCGAGCAGGACCAGGTCTCGCGCGCGCTGTGGCGCGCGCATGTCGAGCAGGCGCTGCGCGCCGCCAATGCGCTGAAAGCCGGAACGCCGCGCCCGCGGCTTTATCTGCTCGATCCGGTCGCGATCCGAGCGCTGGTCGTGCTGCTCGTTGCGGCGACGTTCTTTGCCGCCTCCGGCGAGCGCGTGAAGCGCATCACCGCGGCGTTCGATTGGGCCGGCGTGGTGCAGGCGAAGAACTTCCGCGTCGATGCCTGGGTGACGCCGCCGGCCTATACCGGCAAGCCGCCGCTGATCCTGCCCGGCATTCGCGCCGGCGAGCCGCATCAGGCCGCCGCGCCGCAGACCGTGCCGGCGGGCAGCGTGCTGGTGATCCGCTCCAGCGGGGCAAGCGGCCTCGAGGTCGTGACCGCCGGAGGCATCGCGCCGGCGCCGCGCGAGGGCGCGCCGACGCCGCCGGCCGGCACCGAAGAGCATCGCTACACCATCACGGATCGCGGCAGCGCGACGCTGAAGGGCGCGCTCGACGAAGACGTGACGTTCTCGTTTACGGCGATCCCGGATCGTCCGCCGACCATCGCGCTCACCAAGGACCCGGAGCCGCAACTGCGCGGCTCGTTGCAGCTCGCCTACAAGATGGAGGACGATTACGGGGTCATCGGCGCGCAAGCCCAATTCGTGCTGAAGCAGAAGGAAGCCGCGGACGGTCGCACGCTGCGCCCGCTCTACGGCGCGCCGGACTTCGCGTTGTCGCTGCCGCAGGCGCGCACCCGCAGCGGCGCGGCGCAGACCACCAAGGACCTCTCCGATCATCCCTGGGCCGGCGCCGAGGTCGCGATGACGCTCACCGCGCGCGACGAGGCCGGCAACGAGGGCGCAAGCGCGCCGTTTGAGTTCAAGCTGCCGGAGCGCGTCTTCGTGAAGCCGCTGGCGCGCGCCCTGATCGAGCAGCGGCGCTTGCTGGCGCTCGATGCCGGCGCGAAGCCGAAGGTTCTCGCGGCGCTGGAAGCGCTCTCGATCGCGCCGGAACGCTTCACGCCGGAGCTGTCGCACTATCTCGGCCTGCGCTCGATTTTCCATGAGCTGAACCACGCCAAGAGCGACGACCAGCTGCGCGATGTCGTGGCGCGGCTGTGGGGCATGGCGACGACGATCGAGGACGGCCAGCTCTCCGACGCCGAGGCTGCGTTGCGCCAGGCGCAGGAAGCGCTGCGCCAGGCGCTCGAGCGTGGCGCGAGCGACGAAGAGATCAAGAAGCTGACCGAGGAATTGCGCACCGCGCTCGACCGCTTCATGCAGGCGCTCGCCGAGCAGATGCGCAAGAATCCGCAGCAGCTCGCCCGTCCGCTCGATCGCAATACCCGCACGCTGCGGCCGCAGGATCTCAAGAACATGATCGACCGGCTCGAGCAGCTTGCGCGCTCGGGCTCCAAGGATGCCGCCAAGCGCCTGCTCGAGGAGCTCCAGCAGATGCTGGAGAACCTGCAGATGGCTCAGCCGGGCCAGCAGGGCGACGACATGGACGACGACATGTCGGCGCTCGATGAGCTCGGCAACATGATCCGTGAGCAGCAGAACCTGCGCGACAAGACATTCCGTCAAGGCCAGGAGCAGCGGCGCGGCCAGCAGGGCCAGCGCGGGCAGCGCGGCCAACAGCGTCAGCAGGGACAGCAAGGTCAGCAAGGCGAACAGGGCCAGCAGGGCGACCCGAATCAGTTCGGCGAGCTGCGGCAGAACCAGCAGGCGCTGCGCGACCAGCTGAAGAAGCTGCTCGAAGAGATGAAGAAGCGCGGCCAGATGGGTCAGCCCGGGCAGCAAGGTCAGCAGGGCCAGGACCCGATGGACGGGCTCGGCCAGGCCGACGGCGCGATGGGCGAAGCCGAGGGTCAGCTCGGGCAAGGCAATGCCGATGGCGCAGTCGACGCGCAGGGTCGTGCGCTCGAGGCGTTGCGTCGCGGCGCGCAGAACCTCGCGCAGCAGATGCAGCAGGGCCAGGGACAAGGCCCCGGCCCCGGGCAGCCGGGCCGAACCGGCCAGGCGCGCGCCAACAACGACACCGATCCGCTCGGACGTCCGATGCGCGGGCGCGACTACAGCGACGATACGACCGTGAAGGTGCCGGGCGAGATCGACGTGCAGCGCGCGCGGCGGATCCTGGAAGAATTGCGCAAGCGCCTCGCCGATCCGGCGCGGCCGCAGCTCGAGCTCGATTATATCGAGCGACTATTGAAAGATTTCTGACCGTCGCGGCCGGCTGTCGGGCGACGTCACGGCTAGCGACGATGCGCTCCCTGCAAAACGCGATTGCGCGAACGACCGTTGCGGCCATTTTGGCGCTGCCAACATCCGTCTTGGCCGCGGACGATTGTCCGTCCGCGAAAACCGGCGAGGACGGGTTCGTCGTCGAGCGCAGTGGCAGCTCGGCGACGGAAGTCCATCACGTCGATGACACGCTGGTTCGAACCGCCATGCGCTCGGGGGAGCGCGTGCTGCTGGAGACGACCCAATTCAACGGGCTGCTGCAGCTCGAGCGAATCGACAGAGGGCGGCGAACCACGTTCCGGCCGAAAGGCGCGTTGGCCTCGATTTTCCCGCTCAAGCCGGGTCAGCAATCGACCGTGGTGTTCGAGGTCGATGAGGCAGATCGCCCGGCGAGCGAGACGACTTTCGTGCTCAGCGTGAAGAGCAAGGATATGCTGTTCATCGGTCCTTGCCGCTACGAGGTCTTCAAGGTCGAGGTCACCGAGACGCGCGGCAACGGCAGGCCACGCCTGGAGATCGACTACTATTCGCCCGATCTGAAGCTGATCATCGGCAAGGAATACAAGGAGCGCGACGGGCGCAGCAATCTGATCAAGTACGACCGCGTCGCTCCGATAAAGCGCTAGAGATTCTTTCGTTGGCGCATATCCTATCGGAAAACCGGTATCCACTCCGAATCAAGTCCGGGACAGGCCTTTTCCGGGATTTGTGCTAAGCGGTCTTGACCTTCGCCATCAGCGCGTCGGCAACCGCCGCCTTGATCTCGGCGAGCGTAAAAGGCTTCAGCACCACGTCATGGATCAGCGCGTCGAGATTGGCGGCGCGTTCGCGCTGATCCGCGTACGCCGTCATCAGCAAAATTGTGATGTGCGGATGGTCGCGCGCGGTCGCGAGCGCGAGGGCGATTCCATCCATCAGCGGCATCTTGATATCGGTGAGCAGCAGCTCGAAGCGGCCGCTCTCGCGCGTCAGAATGTCGAGCGCATCGGCGCCGTCGACCGCGGTGACGACATCATGGCCTGAGTCGGTGAGGGCGCGCGCGGTCAGCACGCGCAATGCGTCTTCGTCTTCGGCAATCAGAATGCGAGCCATTGGTTTCTTCCGTTTGTGCGTGATCTTATCCGAAGACCGGTGCCCATCCCGGATCAAGTCCGGGGCAGGCTTTTTCGGGATCACGCGCCATAGCGCGTTGCAGACGCGCGTTAACGCGCTTTAGGACTTCTCCACCACGCCGACGAACGGCAACTGGCGAAACGCGTGTGCCACATCCATGCCGTAGCCGACAACGAATAAATCCGGGCATTCGAAACCGACGAAATCCGCCTGCAGCGAGACCGCGCGCTTGCCCGGCTTTTCCAGGAGCACGCAGGTGAGCACCCGCTTGGCGCCGCGCGCCGCAAACAGATCCTTCGCGTAGGCAAGCGTGCGGCCGGACTCGAGGATGTCGTCGATCAGCAGCACGTCGCGGCCGCGCACGTCGCTCTCGACGTCATGCAGCACCGTGACGGTGCCGGACGAGACCGTGCCGTCGCGGTAGCTCGAGAGCGAGATGAACTCGACTTCCGGGGCCAGCCCCGCGGCATGCAGCGCGCGGATCAGATCCGCCGCGAAGATGAAGCTGCCTTTGAGCACCGCGACGACCAGCAGATCTGCTTTGGCGATCGCGGTGATCTCTTTCGCAAGCGCCTCGTTGCGCGCCGCGATCATCTCGGCGTCAAACAGGACACGGATTTTGGTGTTAGGCGAAGCCGACAATGCACGTCCTCACGAGCCTGAACCAAGAGCGGCATCGCGCCGATTGAAGAAGCGGACGATTACATCACGTCCGTCGGCTGGAGGCGAGGCAAGGCGCGTGCGGAAGGCCAGTCCGTCGCCGGATCCAAGCGTGGCTTTCGACGGCAGCGCGGTCCAGGCGTAGACTTCGTGGCCCGCGCCGTTGCGTAAGCCGAACCGCAGGCGCGGCACGTCGAGCGCGCGCGGCGTCAGGTTCACGATCGTGCCCTCGATCACCAGCACCATCGTGCCGTCGACGAACTCACCGCGGCTCTTGATGTCCATGAAGCTCAAGCCGCGCAGATTGACCGGCATGCCGAGCATGGCAAACAGCGACGCGGTCTGCGGAAACTGCCGCACCAGGGCGACGCGCCAGTTCAGCGCGGAAAGCAGGATGGCCGCCAGCACGACAATCAGCATCGGAACGCTGAAGACGTGCTGCAGCAGCGTGCGCGTCTGCTTGCGTTCCGTATAGGCATGGCGGGCGCGGCGTGCCGCGATCGTCTCGATATTGTCGGGCTCACCCGGATCGAAGTTTCCAGCCGCTGGCACGTTTTCCGCGACCGCATCGGATGGAACCAGCGGCGGTGCATCCATGACGGCAAGCGCCTTGCCGGCCTGCGGATCGTCGATCGGCATGGCAGTCTCGGCCGCGAAGTCGTTCGCCGGATCGGCTGCGACATCCCAGTTGTCCGCCGCCGACTTCCCGCCCGTCGGCGGCGCGTCGGCCTGCGCGAAGGCGACCTCTTCGGCGAGCGCGCTGTCCGGCGTGGCAAACCAGGTGTTCTTGCAGGCGGCGCAGCGCACGGTGCGGCCGGCCTCCCCGAGGGCAGCCAGCTTGATCTGATAGGTCGTCGCGCAGGTCGGGCAGACAATCAGCATCGCGCACTCGTTTGGCCCGTGACACAGGACACAGAGCGCCGTTCGGCGCTACCGTCGCGGGCCCGTTAGGCCGGTCGGGAGCGAGGCTAACAGCGGTCCGTTAACGAATCGGAAACCATAAAAAACCATGGTAAACCCGCCACTTAGCCATTATCCCGTCGGGTATCGTTAATGCTTCCTTAATGACCGGTGTGACAACACGGCCGAAGCGAGGAATCTTCTCGGGGGCCGATTCGGAGGACAAGCGTGGTCCGCTTCGAAAATGTCGGCTTGCGTTACAATCTTGGCCCGGAAGTGCTGCGCGACGTCAGCTTCGAGATCGCGCCGCGTTCGTTCCAGTTCTTGACCGGACCATCCGGCGCAGGCAAGTCGTCGCTGTTGCGCATGCTGTTGCTGGCGCTCAAGCCGACGCGTGGGCTGATCAACCTGTTCGGCCATGATGTTGCGACGCTGTCGCAGGATGCGCTGGCGACGCTGCGGCGGCGCATCGGGGTTGTGTTCCAGGATTTCCGGCTGCTCGATCACCTGACGACTTACGAGAATGTCTCGCTGCCGCTGCGCGTGATCGGACGCGAGGAAGCAAGCTACCGTAGCGAGGTCATTGAGCTGCTGAACTGGGTCGGGCTCGGCGACAGAATGGCGGCGCTGCCGCCGATCCTTTCGGGCGGCGAGAAGCAGCGTGCCGCGATCGCGCGCGCCGTCATCGCGCAGCCGCAATTGCTGCTCGCGGATGAGCCGACCGGCAGCGTCGACCCCAACCTGGCGCGGCGGCTGCTGCGGCTGCTGATCGAGCTGCACAAGTCCGGCACCTCGGTCATTATCGCCACCCACGATATCGCCCTGATGGACCTTTATGACGCGCCGCGCTTGGTGCTGCATGAAGGTCGGCTGCAAGTCTACGCGTGAACGACGCGATGGCGGCTCAGACTGAATATCACGAAGAAGAACAGCCCCCGGACGAGCCGAGGGTCGAGGATGGGCTGCCGCGTGAGTCCGCCTCCATCGTTCCGGCCGATTCGATTTCCGGCCGCGCGCTGCTCGCCGTGGTCGCGATCATGACGTTCCTCGCCGCACTGACGCTTGGCGTCGTCGTGCTGGTGCGTTCGGCCGCCGGCGACTGGCAATCCGCGGTCGCGCGCGAAGTGACGATCCAGCTGCGGCCGACCGAGCAGCGCGATATCGAGGCGGATTTGCGCAGCGCCGCGGCGATCGCTGCGGAAACGCCGGGCATCGCCGCGACTCGCATCTACAGCAGGGAAGAATCGGCCAGTCTGCTCGAACCCTGGATGGGCCCCTCGCTCGCGCTCGGCGAATTGCCGGTGCCGCGCTTGATCGTGCTGCGCGTCTCGCCGGACGAGGCGCCAGACTTCGCAGCGCTGCGGCGCAAGCTTGCCGACGTTCCGGGTGCGACGCTCGACGATCACCGTGGCTACATCGAGCGGATGCGCGGCATGGCACGCAGCGCGGTCTTGATCGGGCTCAGCGTGCTCGCGCTGGTGGTTGCGGCCGCGATGATGTCGATCATGTTTGCGACCCGCGGCGCGATGGCGGCGAACCGTCAGATCATCGAGGTGCTGCATGTCGTCGGCGCCAAGCACGCCTTCATCGCGGCGGAGTTCCAACGGCATTTTCTGCTCGTCGGGCTGAAGGGCGGTGCGATCGGCGGCTGCGCCGCAATGCTGCTGTTCGCGTTCATCGGGCTGATCTCGGACTGGCTCGTCACCGCGCCGAGCGATACCACCGCGCTGTTCGGCAATCTCTCGCTCGGCGCGGCCGGTTACGGCGCAATTATCGGATTGATCGTGCTGATTGCGGTGGTCACGGCCGGGACGTCGCGGCTGACCGTGCACCGCACGCTGAAGGAAATGGAATGAGCGCTCCGGTGCCATATCGGCCGGGTCGCGCGGCGCAGGCGCTTCACGCTATCATGGGCAAGCGATGACGGAGCCAGCACCAGCATCGCCGTCCCGGCCGGCACGCCTATGGCGACTGGCGCGCCTGCTCGCGCGCGCCATGATGGTCCTGGTGGTCGTGGGTGCGACGGCGATTTGCGCGGGTTTCGCCTGGTTCATCTATCACGTCCCGGCCGAAGAGGTCGCGCTCGATCGCAACGCTGACGGCATTGTGGTCCTGACCGGTGGCGCCTCGCGGATTTCGGATGCGATCGAGTTGCTCGCGGCGGGGCGCGGCAAGCGGCTGCTGATCAGCGGCGTGCATCGCGCCACCACGACCACCGAAATCGCGCGCATCAATCCGCGCTACCAGCGGCTGGTCTCCTGCTGCGTCGATCTCGATCATTCGGCGGTGAATACGGTCGGCAATGCGGTCGAGACGCGGCGCTGGGTCAAGGATCGCGGCTTCACGTCGTTGATCGTCGTGACCTCGGCCTACCACATGCCGCGGACGATGGCGGAGCTGGAAAAGCAGATGCCGGATATCACGCTGGTCCCGTTCCCGGTCGTGACCGACAAGCTGCGTAGCGAGCGGTGGTGGTCGAGCGCGCCGACGGCGCGGCTGATCCTGTCCGAATACGCCAAATACGTGATGGCGCAGCTGCGCATGCGGATCGAGCCGGCTTCGTTCTCCGACAGCTCGGCGAGCCGCGGCAATACCAAAAGCTAAACAATCAAGACTGACGGAAAGTCGGCGAGCAGGGGAGGAAGACGTGCTGATCGCACGCTCACTCGCGTTCAATTTTCTGTTCTACCTGAACCTGATCCTGCACGTGATCGCCGCGGTCCCGACCTTTGTGCTGCCGCGCCGCATGTTCATGGTGATGGCGAAATCCTGGGGCGACACCAGCAACTGGCTGTTGCGGCTGGTCGCGGGCGTCAGGGTCGATCTGCGCGGCCTCGAGAAGATCCCGCCCGGAGCGCTGCTGGTCGCCGCGAAACATCAGTCGGTGTGGGAGACCTTCACGCTGTTCACGCTGCTCGACGATTCCGCCTACATCTTCAAGCGTGAGCTGCAATGGATTCCGATCTTCGGCTGGTACGCCTGGAAGTCGGACATGATCCCGATCGACCGCGCGGCGGGCGGCGGCGCGATGGCCGGCATGATCGCGCGAGCGCGCGTCGAGCTCGCGCGCGGCCGCCAGATCATCATCTTTCCGGAAGGGACGCGCACTGCGCCGGGCGCGCCGCCGGCGTACCGGCAAGGCATCGTGCAGCTCTATGTGGCAACCGGCGTGCCCTGCCTGCCGATCGCGCTGAATTCCGGTCTCTACTGGCCGCGGCGCAAATTCCTGCGTTATCCGGGCACCATCGTGCTCGAGGTGCTTGATCCGATTCCGCCCGGCCTGCCGGCCGAGGAGTTCGCGGTGCGGCTGGAGCGAACGATTGAAGACGCGACCGGTAAGCTGATTTCCGAAGCGCAACGCTGATACTTCACTCCACCTTGATGCCGGCCCGGTAGGTCGAAGGCTGAACGCTTTTCACCGACTGCGCGCGCTTGGCGAGCCAATAGGCCTGCGGCGAGGGGACCGAGGCAAAATTCTTGTCGACGCCGAGCTTTTGCGCGGCATCCATCGGCCAGTTCGGATTGTAGAGCAGCTCGCGTGCGAGCGCGATCAGATCGGCGCGTCCCTCCTGCAGGATCTGCTCGGCTTGGTCCGAATGCACGATCAAGCCGACCGCCATCGTCATGATGTCGGCGTCGTGGCGCAGCCGCTCCGCGTAGGGAACCTGGTAGCCGTAGGTCACCGGGCCTGCGCTCACGACCGGCGCGCCGCGCATGCCGCCGGAGGAACAGTCGATCACGTCGACGCCCTTCGGCTTCACGATCTTGGCGAGCGCCACGCTCTGGTCCGGGCCCCAGCCGGCATCGTCCTGGACCGAGAGACGCAGGAACAGCGGCTTGCCGGCAGGCCAGTGCGCACGCACGCTTTCGACCACCTCGATCGCAAAGCGCATGCGATTGAGCTCGCTGCCGCCATATTCGTCATTGCGCAGGTTGGAAAACGGCGAGAGAAACTGGTGGATCAGGTAGCCGTGCGCGCCATGAATATCGAGTACCTCGAAGCCGGCTTCGTGCGCGCGCCGCGCCGCCTGCCCCCAATGCTCGATGACCTGCGGAATCTCGTCACGCGTCAGCGCCCGTGGCGTCGGATCGGTCGGCGGCGCATTGAGCGCGCTCGAAGAGACGAGCTCCCACGCGTCCCAGTCGTCGATCTCGGGCAAGGGTGTGAGCGGCGCGCCGCCCTCCCAGGGACGAAAACGCCGCGCCTTGCGCCCGGAATGACCGAGCTGAATGCCGGGCACTGCGTTGTGCTGCCGGATGAAATCGGCGCAGCGCTTCAAGCCGGGAACGAACCCATCGTCCCAGATGCCGAGGTCGCCGACCGTGCCGCAGCCCCGCCGCTCGACCTTGGTCGACTCCATGATGACGAGGCCGGCGCCGCCCGCCGCGTAGCGGCCCGCATTCATCAGGTGCCAGTCGGTGGCAAAGCCGTTCACGGCCGAATACTGATGCATCGGGGCGACCACGACGCGGTTCTTCAGCGTCACGTCACGAATCGCGATCGGCTCGAACAGCAGCGGGCGCGACATGCGTTCTCCCTCGCATTTTTGCGTAGCCTAGGCCGGCCAGCGCCGGCTGTGAATGGGCTCGGGTTTGCGGGTTGTCGGCGACGGGACACCGGTCCAGTTGTCCCGAAAGGCGGCCATTCCGCACCGACATATCCGTTGGGGTAGGTGGGACATCTCTTGAGATAGATCAAACCCGCCGCGCGTCGTGTCACATATTCTCGTGCTCAGGCAACGGCCCTGACGCCGTCCATCGATATCTCCCAAGCCGCGGCGATTGGACGAGGGCGACATGTCTGCCGTCAATGACAGTACGAATCCGCGATTGCGCCGCCGGCGCATGGAAATCTTCGCGTTCCTGTTTCTCACCGTCGTGCTGATGCCGGCGCTCGCGGTCGCCACCGTGGGCAGCTACGGCCTCGCCATCTGGGTATATCAGATGATCGCTGGGCCGCCCGGCCCGCCGTCGCGCTAGGCGGCTGTCATGCGACAACAGGCCATCGATCGCCGCGATTTCATCTCCGGCCGACTGCTCAACCCGGAGCGCGTTGTTGCGCCGCCCGGCGGCGAGATCGCCAGCGTCCTGGTGCAAGCCCGGCCGGACCGACTGTCCGACGTCGAAGCCGCGATCGGCGCGATGGCGGGCTGCGAAATCCATGCCCGCGACCCGAAGGGAAAGCTTGTCGTCGTGATCGACGCGACGAGCGCCGGCGTCGTCGGCACGACGCTCAACACCATTGCGCTTTTGCCAAATGTCTACGCGGCCGCGCTCGTCTTTCACGCGATCGATGCAGGCTGAGGACCCAGAGAGGATCTCATGAAAACCAAGAAGCTCGATCGCCGCCAGGTGCTCAAGCTGGAGGCCGCCGCGATGGCGGCCGCGGCGGGCGGCATGGCGGTGCCGGCGACAGCGGCTAACCTCGTCACCGAGCGGCGCGACAGCGAGCTCAAATGGGACAAGGCCGCCTGCCGTTTCTGCGGCACCGGCTGCAGCGTGATGGTCGCGACCAAGGACAACCGCGTGGTCGCAACCCACGGCGACATCAAGTCGGAGGTCAATCGCGGCCTGAACTGCGTGAAGGGCTATTTCCTCTCCAAGATCATGTACGGCCATGATCGCCTGACGCTGCCGATGCTGCGCAAGAAGAACGGCCAGTACGATAAGAACGGCGAGTTCACGCCCATCTCATGGGACGAGGCGTTCACCGTGATGGCCGACAAGTTCAAGGCCGCGCTGAAGAAGCAGGGGCCGAGCGGCGTCGGCATGTTCGGCTCCGGCCAGTGGACGATCTGGGAAGGCTATGCGGCCGCGAAGCTGTTCAAGGCCGGCTTTCGCTCCAACAACATCGATCCGAATGCGCGCCACTGCATGGCCTCCGCGGTCGCGGGCTTCATGCGCACCTTCGGGATCGATGAGCCGATGGGCTGCTACGACGACATCGAGGCAACCGACGCGTTCGTGCTGTGGGGCTCGAACATGGCCGAGATGCATCCGCTGCTGTGGACCCGCGTCACCGACCGTCGGCTCTCGGCGCCGCATGTGCGGGTCGCCGTGCTCTCGACCTTCGAGCATCGCTCGTTCGATCTCGCCGATATCGGCATGGTGTTCAAGCCGCAGACCGATCTCGCGATCCTCAACGCGATCGCCAATCACATCATCAAGACCGGGCGCGTGAACAAGGACTTCGTCGCGCAGCATACGGTGTTCAAGCGCGGCACGACCGACATCGGCTACGGGCTGCGTCCCGACGATCCGCGCCAGAAGGCCGCGACCGGCGCCGCGAAGGCGAACGACGCGACGGATATGAGCTTCGATGAGTTCGCGAAATTCGTGTCGGAGTACACGATCGAGAAAGCGGCCGCGATGTCCGGCGTGCCGGCGAACCGGATCGAGGCGCTGGCCGAGTTCTATGCCGACCCGAAGACCAAGGTCGTCAGCTTTTGGACCATGGGCTTCAACCAGCACACGCGCGGCGTGTGGTGCAATAACCTGATCTACAACATCCATCTGCTCACCGGAAAGATCTCCGAGCCCGGCAACAGCCCGTTCTCGCTGACGGGCCAGCCCTCCGCGTGCGGCACCGCGCGCGAGGTCGGCACGTTCTCGCACCGGCTTCCCGCCGATCTCGTGGTCACCAACAAGGCGCACCGCGACACCGCGGAGCGCATCTGGAAACTGCCGGAGGGAACGATCCCGGCGCAGCCCGGCTATCACGCGGTGCTGCAGAACCGCATGCTCAAGGACGGCAAGCTCAACGCCTATTGGGTGCAGGTGAACAACAACATCCAGGCGGCGGCGAATTGCAACAACGAGGGCTACCCGGGCTATCGCAACCCCGACAACTTCATCGTCGTGTCGGATGCCTATCCGACCGTGACGGCCCTCTCCGCCGATCTGATCCTGCCGACCGCGATGTGGGTCGAGAAGGAAGGCGCCTATGGCAATGCGGAGCGCCGCACGCAGTTCTGGCATCAGCTTGTCGATGCGCCGGGCGAGGCGCGCTCCGATGTCTGGCAGGTGATCGAGTTCTCCAAGCGCTTCAAGATGGAAGAGGTGTGGACCGAAGAGCTGCTCGCCAAGAAGCCGGACTATCGCGGCAAGACGTTGTTCGACGTGCTCTTTCGCAACGGCGAGGTCGACAAGTTTCCGCTCTCCGAGATCGAGGCAGGCTACAAGAACCACGAGTCGAAGGATTTCGGCTTTTACGTGCAGAAAGGCCTGTTCGAGGAATATGCGAGCTTCGGCCGCGGCCACGGGCACGATCTCGCGCCGTTCGACACCTATCACCAGGTGCGCGGCCTGCGCTGGCCGGTGGTGAACGGGCAGGAGACGCGCTGGCGTTTCCGCGAGGGCTCCGACCCGTATGTGAAGCAAGGCAGGGGCCTCGAATTCTACGGCCATGCGGACGGCAAGGCACGCATCTTTGCGCTGCCCTACGAGCCGGCGGCCGAATCGCCGGACGGCGACTTCCCGTTCTGGCTCGTTACCGGACGCGTGCTCGAGCACTGGCATTCCGGCACGATGACGCGGCGTGTCCCCGAGCTCTATCGCTCCTTCCCCGATGCGGTCGTGTTCATGCATCCGGATGATGCCGCCGAGCTGAAGCTGCGTCGCGGCGATGAGGTGAAGGTGCAATCGCGCCGCGGCTTCATCCGCACCCGGGTCGAGACGCGCGGGCGCAACAAGATGCCGCGCGGCGTCGTGTTCGTGCCGTGGTTCGACGAGAGCCAGCTGATCAACAAGGTGACGCTCGACGCGACCGATCCGATCTCGCTGCAGACGGATTTCAAGAAATGCGCCGTGAAGATCGCGGCGGTGTGAGGACGACATGACCAGGATCCTGAGTCTCATCCTTGCCGCCGCTCTCGTCATTGCGGCATCCAGCCTTGCGGCACAGACGCAATCCGGCTTGCGCGGGCCGACGCCGCTCGACACTGAGGGCGCGGCAGCGCGCATGACGCCGACGCGCAATACGACTGAGAAGGAAGTGCGTAACTATCCGGAGCAGCCGCCGCTGATTCCGCATGCGATCGAGGGCTACCAGGTCGACCTGAACGGCAACAAATGCCTCTCCTGCCATGCCCGCGCGCGCACGGGCGAGTCGCAGGCGCCGATGCTGTCGATCACGCATTTCATGGACCGCGACGGCCAATTCCTCGCCTCGGTCTCGCCGCGGCGCTTCTTCTGCACGCAATGCCACGTGCCGCAGCATGACGTGAAGGCGCCGGTTGCAAATGATTTCACCGACATCGACACGCTGCTGAGCCGCGCACCACCCGGAGGGCGGCGATGACCGCCACGGAAGTGCCCGCAAAAGCGCGTCGCGGCGTCATCGCCTTCGCGCTCGAGCTGTGGGACGTGCTGCGCCGTCCGAGCTCGGTATTCGGGCTCGGCGTGCTGGTGCTCGCCGGCTTCGTGGCGGGCGTGATCTTCTGGGGCGCGTTCAATACCGCGCTCGAGGTCACCAACACGGAAAAGTTCTGCACCTCGTGTCACGAGATGCGCGACAATGTGTTCGCGGAGTTGAAATCGACGGTCCATTTCAGCAACCGCTCGGGCGTGCGGGCGACCTGTCCGGATTGCCACGTGCCGCACAATTGGACCGACAAGATCGCACGCAAGATGCAGGCCTCGAAGGAGGTCTGGGGCAAGATCTTCGGCACGATCGATACGCGGGAGAAATTCCTTGATCACCGGCTCGAGCTGGCGCTGCATGAATGGGCGCGGATGAAGGCGAACGACTCGCTCGAATGCCGCAACTGCCATGGCGCCGACTCGATGGACACCACCAAGCAGTCGCCGCGCGCCTCGGTCGCGCACCAGCGCTTCCTGTTCACCGGCGAGAAGACCTGCATCGACTGCCACAAAGGCATCGCGCACAAGCTGCCGGACATGAAGGGCATCCCCGGCTGGCAGTAGCCACGGCGCAGTTATTGATCGAGCATGATCTTTTCCGAAAACCGGTTCCCACTTTTCGGGATCATGCTTTATTCCCGCTTGTCGCCGTGCACGCCCTTCAGCTTCTCGGCGAGCAGATGCAGCTCGCGGTCGTAGAGCCCGAGCGCCTCGAGCGCATGTACGGTTGACAGCACATAGTCGCGGTTCGGGCCGGACTGGCCGTGGCCCTGGCGCACGAGGTGCAGCTGCGTCGCGAGATCGAGCCGGCCGGCATATTGAATGTGGCCGCGGTCGATCATGTAGACGAGCGCGTCGACGCGACGCTCCGGGTTCCCCAGCAGGGTCACGGAGCGCAAGGTTTCGCGGTAGACGCTGGTCGCCTGCTCGCGCGCGCGCAGATAGGCGATGGTCTCGGCGCGTTGTTTCGCCGCGACCCGGTATGCCACGCCGCGGCAGGCGCCGCCGAAATCGAGCCCAAGCACCAGCCCCGGTCGCTCCGGGGTTCCACGGTGGACGTGGGAGAATACGCACAGCGCGCGGTGCCCGCCGATCAGGCGCGCCGGCTCGCGCTCAAGGTAGTCAAAGCCCGGCCGCCAGATCAGCGAACCATAGCCGAAGACCCACAAGTCCTCGTTCACGTGCTCGATATTCAGTTGCATGGCGCGGGAGTTAAGGCGTTGACGGAACAGGGCCAATCCGCTTCGGCTAGCAAGCTCTCATGCCTTGCGCAACCGCTGCCTTGATAGAGCCACGCCGGCTGGCCTAATGGGTGGCCAGACGACGCAAAACCAAGAGTTCAAGATCGCATGACCTACCACGACGAGCTTCGCCCGCGCCGCCGCCCATGGCTGATCGCGCTGCCGCTCGCGATCGTGGTGGCGCTCGGCGTCGCCTGGACGGTGTTGTGGTTCTTCGCCGCGAGCGAGGCCGAGGCGCGGCTGAATGACTGGCGCGCGCAGCAGGCGAAGAGCGGCCGCGTGTTCGCCTGCGGCACGCAGGAGGTCGGCGGCTATCCGTTCCGCATCGAGGTGCGCTGCACCGGGGCGAGCGCGGAGCTGAGCGACACCCAGCCGCCGCTTTCGATCAAGGTGAGGGAGATTCTCGCGGTCGCGCAGGTCTGGGACCCGAAACTCATCATCGCCGAGTTCACCGGGCCGCTCACCGCGTCACAGGGCGGCGCCGCGTACGCGAGCGCGACCTGGAGCCTTGCGCAGGCGAGCCTGCGCGGAACGCCGGCAGCCCCCGAGCGCGCCTCGATCGTGATCGATGGACTGCGGCTGAGCAGCGCGGCAGCCGGCAATCCGGTCCTGTTCGAGGGTAAGCACGCCGAGTTTCACGCGCGCATGCAGTTCGGCTCGTGGCCGACCAATCCGGCGATCGATATTGCGCTGAAGCTCGAGGCTGCGAGCGCGCCTACCCTGCATGCCTACACGGCGCAGCCGTTCGACGCCGATGCGCTCGCGGTGCTGCATGGTTTGAAGGATTTCTCGCCGAAGCCGCTGGCCGCGCGTTTGCGCGAGTGGCAGGCCTCCGGCGGCAAGCTCGAGATCCAGAGCGCGCGTCTCGCGCAGGGCGATGCGCGCGCCAACACGGCCGGTACGCTCGCGCTGACGCAGCAGGGCCGGCTCGACGGCACGCTCAAGCTTACGGCGGCCGGGCTCGAGCGCTATCTGCCGACCCCGGGCGAGGGCCGCGGCGGGCCGCTGAGCCTCGAACGTGCCGCGCCCGCCTTGAACGCGATCGAACGCGCCGTGCCCGGCCTCGGGGCGCGGCTTGCGCCGCAACAGCCGAATCTCCAGGCCGGCCTGCTGGCGCTGCTGGGTCAGCCGGCCGAGATAGAAGGCAAGCGCGGCGTCACGGTGCCGGTGCGCTTCACCGATGGTGCCGCCTCGTTCGGCCCGATCCCGCTCGGACAAGTGCCGCCACTGTTTTAAACCCGTTTTTCGTGGGCATGATCTTTTCCGACCTGCCTACGCCCGCCGAAGCATCGGTCAACATGACAAGACCGCGCCAGGGCTTCGCGCAGGCGGGAAACCGGCGTCCACCCCGCATCAAGTGCGGGGCAGGCTTTTTCGGGATCGTGCTCTATGTATGACGCCGTCATCATCGGGGGCGGCCACAACGGCCTGACCTGCGCGGCCTACCTCGCCGCCGCTGGGCTCAAGGCCGTGGTGCTGGAGCGCCGCCCGGTCGTCGGCGGCGCCGCCGTGACCGAGGAGTTCCATCCGGGCTTCCGCAATTCGGTCGCCTCCTACACGGTCTCGCTGCTCAATCCGAAGGTGATCGCCGATTTGCGCCTCGCCGAACATGGCTTGCGCATCGTCGAGCGCAGGCTTGCGAATTTCCTGCCGCTCGAAGATGGCCGCTATCTCAAGGTGGGCGGCGAGCAGACGCGCAGCGAAGTCGCGAAGTTCTCGGCGCGCGATGCCGAGCGGCTCGGCGCCTATCACGTACGGCTCGACGCGGTCGCCGACGTGTTGCGCGCGCTGGCGCTCGAGACGCCGCCGAATATCGTCGAGGGGCATCCGCTCTCTGCGGTTTCGGAGCTGATCCGCAGCAGCCGCATCGCCAACCGCTTGCGCCATCTCGGCCTCGATCTGCAGCGCGAATTGCTCGATCTGTTCACCAATTCGGCCGGCGCCTATCTCGATTACTGGTTCGAGAGCGATCCGATCAAGGCGGCCTATGGCTTCGACGGCATCGTCGGCAACTATGCCAGCCCCTACACGCCCGGCTCGGCCTATGTGCTGCTGCACCATTGCTTCGGCGAGGTGAACGGGCGCAAGGGCGTGTGGGGTCACGCGATCGGCGGCATGGGCGCGATCACGCAGGCGATGGCGAAGGCCGCGACGGCGCGCGGCGCCGAGATCCGCACTGACGTGGGCGTGCGCGAGGTCATTGTCGAGCGCGGCCGCGCGGTCGGCGTGGTGACCGAGCAGGGCGAGGCGATCCGTGCGCGCGCGGTGGTCTCCAATCTCAACCCCAAGCTCTTCTATCAGCGGCTCATCGATCCGGCGCTGCTGCCGCCCTCATTCGTGAGCCGCATCGAGAAGTGGCGCTGCGGCTCCGGCACGTTCCGGATGAACGTCGCGCTCGCCGAACTGCCGGATTTCACCTGCCTGCCGGGGCGCGAGGTCGCCGAGCATCACACCGCCGGCATCATCATGGCGCCGAGCCTTGGCTACATGGAGCAGGCCTATTTCGATGCGCGCATCCATGGCTGGTCGAAGCGGCCGATCGTCGAGATGGTGATCTCGTCGGCGCTCGATGATTCGCTTGCGCCCAAGGGCCAGCACGTCGCGAGCCTGTTCTGCCAGCACGTCGCGCCGCAACTGCCGGACGGATCATCCTGGGACGATCACCGCGAAACCGTCGCCGACCTGATGATCGAGACGGTCGACCGCTACGCGCCGAACTTCAAGCGGGCCGTCGTTGGCCGCCAGATCTTCTCGCCGCTCGATCTCGAACGCACCTTCGGCCTTGTCGGCGGCGACATCTTCCATGGCGCGCTCGATCTCGGGCAGATGTTCTCGGCGCGGCCGATGCTGGGGCACGCGAACTACCGCGGCCCGTTGCGCGGCCTCTACATGTGCGGCTCCGGCACGCATCCGGGCGGCGGCGTCACCGGGCTGCCGGGTCACAATGCGGCGCGCGAGATTTTGAAGGATTTTCGGGGGCGCCGACACCGAACCTCGTCGTGAGGAGCTCGCCGATTGCTGAAGCCCTCATGGTGAGGAGCAGTCCTCGCGTCAGCGGGGACTGCGTCTCGAACCATGGCGGCATACGCCGAGTTCGTGGCCATCCTTCGAGACGCGCGTCTCGCTACCGCGAGCCGCGCTCCTCAGGATGAGGGCAGCTATTCATTATCCGCCGCGTAAGGCCGCGCGATCGGCGCCATGTCCTTGGGCGGGTGCGGACGGCCGAAGTCGGGCGCGGCCGAGTCCTGCCCGATCTGCACGATGCCGCGCCGGATCGCGCGTGTGCGGCTGAAATGATCGAACAGCGTGTCGCCATCGCCGCGCCGCATCGCGCGCGTCAGCTTGGCGAGGTCCTCATTGAACTGCGCGAGCATTTCCAGCACCGCGTCCTTGTTGTGCAGGAACACGTCGCGCCACATGGTCGGATCGGAGGCCGCGATGCGGGTGAAGTCGCGGAAGCCGCCGGCGGAGAATTTCAGCACCTCCGAGCGCGACACTTGCGAGAACTCTTCCGCCGTGCCGACGATCGTGTAGGCGATCAGGTGCGGCAGATGGCTGGTGATCGCCAGCACCATGTCGTGATGCTCGGCGCTCATGACCTCGACATTGGCGCCGAGCGTGCTCCAGAAGGCCTTGAGCTTGTCGACCGCCGCGGCGTCGGCGCCCTCTGGTGGCGTCAGGATGCACCAGCGATTGACGAACAGCTCGGGAAAGCCGGAGTCGGGCCCGGAGTTCTCGGTGCCGGCGACCGGATGCGCCGGAATGAGGTGCGCGCCTTGCGGCATGTGCGGCGCCATGTCCTTCACCACTTGCGCCTTGACCGAGCCGACATCCGACACGATCGCGCCGGGCTTCAGCGCAGTGGCGATCTCGGCTGCGACCGGGCCACTCGCGCCAACCGGAATGCAGACGATCACGAGGTCGGCGTCCGCGACGGCTTCCGCATTGGTCGCGACGACCTGGTCGGCGATGCCAAGCTCGACCACGCGGCGGCGCGTCGCTTCCGAACGTGCGGTCGCCACGATCCGGCGCGCCGCGCCGTACTCGCGCGCCGCCCGCGCGATCGATCCGCCGATCAGCCCAACGCCGATCAGCGCCAGGGTGTCGATGACGGGGGCACTCACGTCTTCCCCATCATCTCGGCGAGCGTCTTTACGACGAGCCGGTTCGCTTCCTCGGTGCCGATGGTCATGCGCAGCGCATTCGGCAGATGATAGGCCTTGACGGCGCGCAGCACCGCGCCGCGCGAGGTGAGCAGCGCGTCGGCATCCGCGGCGGTCCTGCCCTTGGTCTCGGGGAAGTGGATCAGGATGAAGTTGCCGACGCTGGGCGTCACCTTCAGGCCGATCTTCGTCAGCTCCGCGCTGGTCCAGGCGAGCCACTTCTCATTGTGCTCGCGCGCGCGCTCGACATGCGCGCTGTCGCCGATCGCCGCGACACCGGCCGCGATCGAGGGCGCGCCCACGTTGAATGGGCCACGAATACGATTGAGCGCATCGACAACATGGGCCGGCCCGTAGAGCCAGCCGAGGCGCAGGCCGGCGAGGCCATAGATCTTCGAGAAGGTACGCGTCATCACGACATTCTCGGAGGTCGCAACCAGCTCGATACCGGACTCGTAATCGTTACGGCGCACGTATTCCGCATAGGCCGCGTCGACCACGAGCAGCACATGCTTCGGCAGGCCGGCATGCAGCCGCTTCACCTCGTCGAACGGAATGTAGGTCCCGGTCGGATTGTTCGGGTTGGCCAGGAACACGACCTTGGTGCGCTCGGTCACCTTGGCGAGGATCGCATCGACGTCGGCGGTGAGGTCCTTCTCGGGCGCGACCACGGCCGTCGCGCCGGCACCGAGCGTTGCGATCGGGTAGACCAGAAAGCCGTGCGTGGTGTGGATCGCCTCGTCGCCATCTTTCAGGTAGGCGCGCGCAATCAGATTGAGCAGATCGTCCGAGCCCGCGCCGCACACGATGCGCGCCGGATCGAGCCCGAGCGCCTTGCCGATCGCCTCGCGCAGATCGCTCGAGGCTCCGTCCGGATAGTCCTCCAAATGCCGGCCGACCGCCGCATAGGCCTCCATCGCCGCCGGGCTCGCGCCGAGCGGGGTCTCGTTGGACGAGAGCTTGAAGACTTTTTCGACGCCCGGCGCGCTGCTCTTGCCCGGCACATAGGCCTGGATCTTGAGCACGCCGGGGCGCGGTTGCGGACGCTCTAACACGGTCATTGCACAGCCTATCTCTCCCTCCTCCGCTTGCGGGGGAGGGTTGGGGAGGGGGCGCCTCAGCGGCCGGCCGAAACCGGGCCGTGGGCGGTGACGGTATAGCGGGTGGCGTGGCTGCCGACGAGGGCTTTTGAGCGCACCGAGGCGCCGGCCTTCACGAGAGCCGCGGTGAGCGCGTCGATTTCGCCTCTCGGCACCGAGACGAGCAGGGCGGCGCCGTCGAAGCTGCCCTCGGGTACTGCGACCACCTCGGCGGGCGGATTGGGCGCGCGCGACACCACCGGCCCCCAGCCGGAGACGCGCAAGCTCCAGGTCTCGATGTCGGGCACGATCGCATCCGGGTTCGGCCGCGCGATGCCGAACACCTGCAGACCGGCCGGATGGTCGGCGCGCTCCACGAACGGCAGGCGCGCGATGATCTTCGGCGCGTCGGCGCCTTCGAGCGCGCTCCACCAGGCGCTCGAGGCGTTGGCGGCCAGAACCAGGCCGAGATCGCCACGCGAGGCTGCAACCGCGGCGGCAACGCCGCTCGCGCCCATATGTGCCACGAACGGCACCGTGAAGCCGAAATGGAAACGCGCGCTGTCGCGCATCGCGGCTTCGCCAGCGGAAATGTCCGCATGCAACGCGAACGGCGCTTGCACGTAGGTGAACGTCGCGATGATGACGCGCCAGATGCTCTCGGCGGTGTCGAGTGGCAGGATCCCACGATGGCGCTCCACCAGCCGCCGCATCATGTCGGCCTCGCGCGCAGGGCGGAATGCCGAGCCGGATTCAGCGGTTTTCTTGGTGGCGATCAACGTATCGATGATCTCGCCGCGCTCCATCAAGAGCCGATGCATCGCCTCATCGATGCGATCGATCTCGCGGCGCAGGTCGGCGAGGGTGGGCGGAGCCTTTGTCATAATGCAGGCGTTCTGAACTGCCGTATGCACGCGTTCTTAAGTGCGGTGGGCCACGAAAGCAAAGAAAACGTTGACTCTTTCGGTCGCGGACCTATGTAACGCCCGCTTATTGTCGCTAAAATCATGAACCGCCGGTTGCGGGGCCGGGAAGCCCGATGGTCGAGGCGAAGCTCAGTGTCAGGCCGGAAGTGAACGGCCACATGCGTGAGGCGGACAATCCGCAATCGCCTGTGGTGCGCTTTGGTCCCGACAAGCCGCTCAAGCTCGACGCCGGCGTCGAGCTCGCGCCGTTCCAGATCGCCTACCAGACCTACGGCACGCTCAACGCCGATCGCTCCAACGCCATCCTGATCTGCCACGCGCTCACCGGCGACCAGCACGTCAACAACGTGCATCCGGTCACCGGCAAGGCCGGCTGGTGGGATTCGATCATCGGCCCCGGCAAGCCGATCGATACCGAGCGCTACTTCGTCATTTGCCAGAATGTCGTCGGGGCCTGCATGGGCACGACCGGTCCGGCTTCGACCAATCCGGCGAGCGGCCAGCCGTGGGGCCTCGATTTTCCCGTCATCACCATCCGCGACATGGTGCGCGCGCAAGCCATGCTGCTCGACCATCTCGGCATCGAGCAGCTCTTTTCCGTTGCGGGCGGATCGATGGGCGGCATGCAGGTGCTGCAATGGGCCGCGAGCTATCCGGAGCGCGTCTTCTCGGCGCTGCCGATCGCGACCGCGACGCGCCATTCGGCGCAGAACATCGCGTTCCACGAGGTCGGCCGGCAAGCCGTCATGGCGGATCCCGAGTGGCAGCAGGGCCGCTATCTGCTCGAGGGCGCCAACCCGCGGCGCGGTCTCGCGGTCGCGCGCATGGGCGCGCACATCACCTATCTGTCGGACGCCGCGCTTCATCGCAAGTTCGGCCGCAAATTCCAGGACCGCTCGAATCCCACATTCTCGTTCGACGCGGATTTCCAGGTCGAGTCCTATCTGCGCCATCAGGGTATCACCTTCGTCGAGCGCTTCGACGCCAATTCGTATCTCTATCTCACCCGCGCGATGGACTATTTCGATCTCGCCGCCGACTATGACGGCGTGCTGGCGAACGCGTTCCGCGGCACGTCGACACGTTTCTGCGTGATCTCGTTCACCTCGGACTGGCTGTTCCCGACCTCGGAGTCGCGCGCGATCGTGCATGCGCTCAATGCCGGCTCGGCGCGCGTGTCGTTCGCCGAGATCGTCACCGACAAGGGACACGACGCCTTCCTGCTCGATGAGCCGGAATTGTTCGCCATCGTGCGTGGCTTCCTCGACAGCGCGAGTGCCGCGCGCGGGCTGAAGAAGGCGTAAAGCGCCATGATGCTGTTGCGTCCCAAGCGTGACCTGACCATGGCCGAGGCGGCCCGCGCGCCCGGCGGCGCGCGCGTCGATCACCTGCTCGTGTCCGCAATGGTCGAGCCGCGGTCGCGCGTGCTCGACGTCGGCTGCGGCGATGGCGAGCTGCTCAAGCTGTTGGAGCAGCGCGGCGTCGACGGGCGCGGCATCGAGCTCTCGCGCGAGGGCGTGAACGAATGCGTCGCCAAGGGGCTCGCCGTGATCCAGGGCGACGCCGACACGGATCTCGTCGACTACCCGGATGACGCGTTCGACTATGTGATCCTGTCACAGACCCTGCAGGCGACGCGCCGCCCGCGCGAGGTCTTGGAAAACATGCTGCGCATCGGGCGCCGCGCCATCGTGTCGTTTCCCAATTTCGGCCACTGGCGCATTCGATTGCAGCTCTTGCTGAACGGCGCGATGCCGGTGACCGACAACTTGCCGGACGCCTGGTACGATTCCCCGAATATTCATTTCTGCACCATCAAGGACTTCCGCCTGCTGTGCCAGACCGCCGGTGTGAAGATGGAGAAGTCGGTCGCGCTCAATCCCTGGGGCGCGCCGTTGCGGCTCAGTGCACCGTGGTGGTTCTGGAATTTGTTCGGCGAGCAGGCGGTGTTTCTGCTCAGCCGCAAGGGCTGACGCCCGCCGCCCTCATCGTGTAAAATTGTAACGAATCCTCAACTTTCGCTGTGGTTGACTAACGTCGTGGAGTCGCCATGACCGACACAACCATCCGGCCGATCGTCGAGGCGTTCTACCAGGCGACGGCTGAGCGCAACGCCGAGGCGGCGCTCTCATTGATTGACGATGATGTCGACTGGCTGGTGCAGGGACCGGTCGACGTCTTCGCCTTCTTCGGCCAGCGGCACGGCAAGGCGGCGGTGCGCGAGGGTTACCAAGAGATCGCGCGGCGGCTCGACGTCACCATGTTTCGGGTCGAAACGCTGCTGGTCGAGGGCGATCGGGCGGCCGCCATGATCCGCTATTCGGCCATCGTGTGCGCGACCGGCAAGGTGATGAGCATCCGCATCGCGCAGTTTTCGCGTTTTGCCAACGGCAAGTTGGTCGAGATGCGTGCTTTTGTCGATAGTTACGACATGGTCGAACAGGCGCTCGGGCGGCCCCTCGACGTGCGCCCCGCCGATGTGAGGCTGGTGCCCGCCGATTAGCGCGACGCGGTGAACCGATAGCAGCTGGCGACGCGGCCGCGCGCTGCCAATTCGTCTCAGAAGTTGACGATGATCTTCTTGAAGCGGGTCTTCATGTCCCAGGTTCCCGCCCAGCCCTTCGGAATGACGAAGGTATCGCCAGGACGAAATTCGCGGCGCGTGCCATCGGCGTCCACCGTCACGAGCTCGCCCTCCAGGACGTACACGAACTCGTCGACCGGATAGTTTCCTGCCTTCAGCGCCCCCGCTTCGCTGCCCCAAAGCGCGACCTTGTTGCCGGCAAACACGCCGGACCGGTACAAGGTCGCCAACGCGTAGGCCCCATCGAAGTTACCGAGCGCGATTCCCGGCGGATAGACGCCATGCTCGGCCAATGGCGCGTCGAGCGGAATGAGGTGTATGCCCGGATGTTGCCTCTCGCCGGCCGCAACCGCGTGTTTCAATCCGGGTGCAATCAGGTTCAACAGACTGCCGATCGCGATCAACGCCACGGAGGCAGTTAGGAGACCCATCCATCTGAGTGCGCGGGCGCGCGCTCGGAAAGAGCCGATAGAAGTCTTCGCCGGGGCCCATGCCTTTCGCATTGATCTCTCTCCTTCTCGCTGTCACGCTTTCCGCAAGCCATGCGCAATGGCCGGACGACGTCCCCGGCAAGCAGGGCCGAGGCAATGTCAGGAACGACCATAGAGAGAGCCGTTTCGCAGCGCTTGAACATAGGTGCTGCGCGGGACGGGATTCTCTGCGTCGGAACGGGCAAGACGGCCTACGTGGGAAAACTCGGGCTTGTGGACTGGCATCGGCACGGCGCCCCGGTCTTCGTTGTTGGGTTGGCGGGAAAATTTCAGTTGGCGACGGACACCGGCCAATGGCTGAGCTGTCGCGCGGCCGTGATTCCGGCCGGCGTGAGGCACGCATTGGACGTCGGCGGTCATCCGCTGGCGGTCTTTTATCCGGACCCGAACATCGCGACGTCGCGCGACCTCGCCCGGTTGGGCGCCGGGTGGGATGCGGCCGGGCAGATCCTGGTGGGGCAGACGGCAGAAGTCGGTCCGTTCCGCGAACTTTATGAGCACCGAGCCGCGCCGAGTTTCGCCGGCGAGCTGCTCGATGATCTCGTGGATTTTGTGCGCGCAGGCAACGGGCCGCCCGCGCTGGACGCGCGCGTCGCGCGCGTTGTCGAGTGGCTCGGTCGCAATCCCGCAGACGCGACCTCGCTCGCGCAGCTCGTGAAGCCGGATGGTCTTTCCGTCTCTCGCTTTCTTCACCTCTTCAGCGCAGAAATCGGCGTGCCATTCAGGCGATTCCGCATATGGAACCGCTTGCGGGCCGCAAGCGGGATGGTGCTCGGCGGCGCCAACCTGACAGAGGCTGCGATCCGCGCGGGATTCAGCGACTCGGCGCATTTTTCTCGACTGCACCGGGAGACCTTTGGGGTGACGCCATCAGACATCCTGCGCAGGCTTGCGCGCGCAAGCATTGCGACGCATCCAAACGGTGATTGGAATGCCAGGACGCGCACAATGCGCTTCACCTGAAATATGTCGGGCTGGCCGAGAGCTACCAATAGGATCATGCCATCCCGCCGAAGGCGCGCGTGGACGCGCTTTAAGGCAACCAAGTCGCGCGGTTGCGCGTTGAGAGCAAATGCACGCGCCCGACGGGTCAGACAGCTCGATCGTCGAAACCGATATTCCGGCGCGGCTCGACCGTCTGCCCTGGGGGCGTTTTCATACCTTGGTCGTCGTGGCGCTCGGGATCACCTGGATCCTCGACGGGCTCGAAGTCACGCTGGCCGGCACGGTCGCGGGCGCGCTCAAGGCAAGTCCGGTGCTGCAGTTCAGCAACGCCGATGTCGGGCTGGCCGGAAGCGCGTATCTCGCGGGCGCGGTGCTGGGCGCGCTGTTCTTCGGCTGGCTCACCGACCGGCTCGGGCGCAAGAAGCTGTTCTTCATTACGCTCACCGTCTATCTCCTCGCGACCGCCGCGACCGCGTTCGCGTGGAATCTGCCGAGCTTCTTGCTGTTTCGCTTCATCACCGGCGCGGGCATCGGCGGCGAGTACGCGGCGATCAATTCGACCATCCAGGAGCTGGTCCCGGCGCGCGTGCGTGGCTGGACCGACCTCGTGATCAACGGCTCGTTCTGGATCGGCGCCGCGCTCGGCGCATTCGCCGCGATCGTGCTGCTCGATCCGGCGGTGATCGATCCCGAGCATGGCTGGCGCGCCGCGTTCCTGATCGGCGCGCTGCTCGCGGGAATCGTGTTCTTCATGCGGCTCTGGCTGCCGGAGAGCCCGCGCTGGCTGATGACGCACGGCCGGGCCAATGACGCCGAGGCGGTGGTCGCCGGAATCGAGGAGCGTCTGCGCGGCGAGGGGCATACGATCCCGGAAACGCCGCTGATCAAGGCGCGGCTGAGAACGCGCACGCATACGCCACTCAGCGACGTGGTGCACACGCTGCTGCACGCCCATCGCACGCGCACGCTGGTCGCGCTCGCCTTGATGGCGGCGCAGGCCTTCTTCTACAACGCGATCTTCTTCACCTACGCGCTGGTGCTGACCAGCTTCTATGGCGTGCCGAGCGAGCATGTCGGCTGGTACATCCTGCCGTTCGCGGCCGGCAATGTGCTCGGCCCGCTGCTGCTCGGGCGGCTGTTCGACACCATCGGGCGCCGCCCGATGATCACCTTCACGTATCTGATGTCTGGCTTGTTGCTGGCCCTGACCGGCTGGCTGTTTGCGCAAGGCCTGCTCTCCGCGACCGCGCAGACGCTCGCCTGGAGCACGATCTTCTTCTTCGCCTCCGCGGCCGCGAGCTCGGCCTACCTGACCGCGAGCGAGACCTTCCCGTTGGAAATCCGCGCGCTGGCGATCGCGGTGTTCTATGCGGTCGGCACCGCCGTCGGGGGAGTCGTCGGTCCGCTGCTGTTCGGCGCGCTGATCGACACCGGCTCGCGCTGGAGCCTGTTCGGCGGCTATCTTCTCGGCGCGGTGCTGATGCTGCTCGCCGCTGGCGTGATGTGGCGCTGGGGCGTCGCGGCCGAGCGCAAGCCGCTCGAGCAGGTCGCGCGGCCGCTCGCGTTCACGGAGTAATAATCTCGTCGCCCGGCGCGATCTCGCCGCCCTCGATCACCTGCGCATAGATGCCGCAGTCCGCGTGATCGAAGGTGCGCATCAAGGTCGCGGGAATCGCGAGATCGCGGATGCCGGTCTCGGGGTCCACATTGGTCGCCGCGCAGCGCACGATCCGCTTCACCACTTTGAGCCGCGCCGTGCCGATCGTGATCTCCTGTCCGAGCAGCGAGAACTCGTGCCACGCCGGCCAGCCTTCGACATAGACATTGGCGCGGAAGCGCAAGGGGTGCACCGCCGCGCCGACGGCGGTCTCGATCGCCGCCACCGAGGCGAGATTGATGATCGATACGACCTTGGCGGCGACATCCGAGAAACTGTGGCCGTTCGCCTGCAGCACCTTCGGCGGCCCGCGCAGCTCCGCCGGCATGAAGCGGCGGAAGAAGGCCTCGATCGCAAGCCGGCCCTCCTTGGTCGTAAGATCGCCGCGTGCGAGCTCGCGCCCCTCGCCGCGGATCGTCAGGACACAGCTCGCGTCGTCATAGCGCGTCTCGAGCGTGGCGAGGCGCTCGTTGCGCATTAGCATCAGGAACTGGGTCTTCGGCAGATATTTCGGCGCCGCCGGGTCGAAGCCGCTCGGCCCGTTTTCGATCGCGTAGAGCCGATCGCCCGGAACGGTTTGCCCTGGAGTCAGGCGCGCGCGCGACAGAGGTTCGGGGGAAAGACCTTTGACGGGATAGCGATAGAGCGCATTGATACGAGCATTGATACGATCCATGGCTCCCATGGGCCGCAACACGCGCGCGCCGTCAAGGCCGTTTGCGCACGTGCACCACAGCGATGTCATCGGCATAGAGCCGTTCCCAGCCGGGCAGCCGGTCGAGCAGGGCGACCGCCGGTCGCCCCGGCGCAAGCAATGTCGCGCCGATCTTGTAGTCCTCGAGCAAGGCGAGAAGGTCGGGCAGGTTCGCGAGCGTGACGGCGTTGTGGTGACGCGCCGTGAAGGCGCCGCCATAGAGCTCGGTGCGGCCGTCGATGAACGGCGCGACGCCCTGCGCGATCAAATAGCCGCCGAACCCGTAATCGTTGAAGATCGGTCCGGCCTTCGCGCGGTCGATTGCGGCAAGCGCAGCCGCTGGCGTGATCTGTGCCGTCGGTGCGACCGGACGAAGCGTGCCGAACGCGAGGCCGACGATCGCGAGCGCGAGGACCATAAGGCCTCGCAGCGCCAGCGGAAACGGCGCCGGCGCAGCTTCATCGCGCGGCTTGCCGAGCAGCAGCGGGCCGAGCAGGCCGAGCACTTCGGCATTGCGCACATGGGCGAGCGCGAGATGAATCAAGCCGAGCAGCACGACGATGCGCAGCGGCGCCAGCGTGAAGCCGCGCAGCAGCACGACACCGATGCCGCCGAGCAGCAGCATCTCGAATGGCTCGAGCTTGGCGAAATCCTGCGGTTGCCACTCCTCGATGATGTTCAGTGCCGGGCCGAGCCCGAGGATACGCCCTGTCACCAGGATCGATTCCGGACCATAGGGCGTGATGCAGGCGATCAGCCCCGCTGCCAATCCGAAGCCGATCCAGCGCGGTGCGGTGCGTCGGTCGGCCAGAATGCCTTCCAGCGCGAACGGGGCAATCAGCGCGAGCCCGAGCGTGAAGCCGCCGTGAAGATTGGCCCACAGCAGCATCAGCGGCAGCAGGGCGAAGGACGGCGCTCTGCGGCGGTCGACCGCGCGCACGAGCCCAGCGGTCCAGGCGACCATCAGCGGTAGCGCGAGGGCGTGCGGGCGCGCAACCAGGTGCGGGGCGGCGAGCACGAAGGCCGCGAGCGTGAGGCCGAGCGCCGGGAGCGGCTCGAATTTTTCCAGCAGCGCATGCGCCAGCAAGCCGAGCGCGGCCGCGATTGCCGCCGCGGCCAGCACGACCGTCGCGTTCCAGCCGCCGAGCGCGTAGGCGCCGGCGTAAAGCACCTGCGAGAGCCATTCCTTCGCGATCCAGGAATGGCCCGCAAAGGTCGCCGAAAACATGTCCGCATGCGGGAACGCGCGGTTCGCCAGGATCCAGCGGCCGACCGCCACATGGCCGTAGCTGTCCGCATCGCCGAGCAGCCGGTCACCGAGCGGCAGCAGCACGAGATAGACCGCCGCTGCGACGAGCCATGGCATCACGGCCCGTCCGGCAAGGCCGGCGGGCACCTCGGTCCGCAGCGTCTGGTCGGTCATAGGGCCGGGAGAGTACGGCGCGAGCGTTAATGTTTGCCGAACCATTGCGGCGCTGCATTGCGGATTGCGGTCCTAAAATTGCCGCGCGGGCCCCTTCCTTTGGGGGTGCGGCGCATTATCTCTTATCCGAGATCAATGACCTGCCGCCAAGCTTGGGGCAGGGCTGTCGACATACGCTGGCGCGGGCTTCGGACGCGGCGGCGGGACAGGAGGGGTGATGAATATCGAGAAATACACGGATCGCGCCCGTGGCTTCGTGCAATCCGCACAATCGCTGGCCCTGCGCGAGGGGCATCAGCAGTTTTCTCCCGAACATCTGCTCAAGGTTCTGCTCGACGACCCCGAGGGGCTCGCCGCGGGCCTGATCGACCGCTCCGGCGGCAATGCACGCGAGGCGCTGCGCGCCGTCGAGGCCGCGCTGAAGAAGCGCCCGCGGGTCGAGGGCGGCGGCGGGCAGCTCTACCTCGATCCGGCGCTCGCGCGCGTGTTCGACGCCGCCGAGAAGGCTGGCGAGAAGGCGGGCGATTCGTTCGTCACGGTCGAGCGGCTGCTGCTCGGCCTCGCGCTGGAAAAGGACAACGAGGCCGGCAAGATCCTGAAGGCGGCGGGCGTCACGCCGCAGAACCTCAACGCGGCGATCAACGCGCTGCGCAAGGGCCGCACCGCGGACTCGGCCTCGGCCGAGAACGCCTATGATGCACTGAAGAAATATGCGCGCGACCTGACGCAGGCGGCGCGCGACGGCAAGCTCGATCCGGTGATCGGGCGCGACGAGGAGATCCGCCGCACCGTGCAGGTGTTGTCGCGGCGCACCAAGAACAATCCGGTGCTGATCGGCGAGCCGGGCGTCGGCAAGACCGCCATCGTCGAAGGGCTCGCGCTGCGCATCGTCAATGGCGACGTGCCGGAGAGCCTCAAGGACAAGAAGCTGCTCGCGCTCGACATGGGCGCGCTGATTGCCGGCGCGAAATATCGCGGCGAGTTCGAGGAGCGGCTCAAGGCCGTGCTGAACGAGGTGATGTCCTCGGACGGCGGCATCATCCTGTTCATCGACGAGATGCACACGCTGGTCGGCGCCGGCAAAGCCGACGGCGCAATGGACGCCTCGAACCTGCTCAAGCCCGCGCTGGCCCGCGGCGAATTGCACTGCATCGGCGCGACCACGCTCGATGAGTACAAGAAGCATGTCGAGAAGGACGCCGCGCTCGCGCGGCGCTTCCAGCCGGTATTCGTCTCCGAGCCGACCGTCGAGGACACGATCTCGATCCTGCGCGGCCTGAAGGACAAGTACGAGCAGCATCACGGCGTGCGCATCACCGACGGCGCGATCGTCGCGGCCGCGACCCTGTCGAACCGCTACATCACCGACCGCTTTCTGCCCGACAAGGCGATCGACCTCGTCGACGAGGCGGCGGCGCGGCTCAAGATGCAGGTCGATTCCAAACCCGAGGAGCTCGATTCGATCGACCGCGAGATCGTGCGGCTCAAGATCGAGCAGGAGGCGCTGAAGAAGGAAAGCGATCCCGGCTCGCGCGAGCGGCTGCGGAATCTCGAATCTGAACTCGCCGCGCTCGAGCGGCAATCGGCCGATCTCACCGCGCGCTGGCAGGCCGAGAAGAACAAACTCTCCAACGCGCAGCAGCTCAAGGCCGAGCTCGATGCGGCGCGGACCGAGCTTGCGCAAGCACAGCGGCGCGGCGAATTCCAGCGCGCCGGCGAGCTTGCCTACGGCAAGATCCCCGAGCTCGAGAAGAGGTTGAAGGCGCTCGAGGCAAACGACGGCAAGGGCGCGGTGGTCGAGGAGGCCGTGAGCGCGGATCACGTCGCGCAGGTCGTGTCGCGCTGGACCGGCGTGCCGGTCGACCGGATGCTCGAGGGCGAGAAGGAAAAGCTCCTTCGCATGGAGGAGAGCATCAGCAAGCGCGTCATCGGTCAGGCCGAAGCCGTGCAGGCGGTCTCGACCGCGGTGCGGCGCGCGCGCGCCGGCCTGCAGGACCCGAACCGGCCGATCGGCTCGTTCATGTTCCTGGGGCCGACCGGCGTCGGCAAGACCGAGCTGACCAAGGCGCTCGCCGAATTTCTCTTTGACGACGAGACCGCGCTGTTGCGCATCGACATGTCGGAATACATGGAGAAGCACGCGGTTTCGCGGCTGATCGGCGCGCCTCCCGGCTATGTCGGCTACGAGGAAGGCGGCGCGCTCACCGAAGCGGTGCGGCGACGGCCCTACCAGGTGGTGCTGTTCGACGAGATCGAGAAGGCGCATCCGGACGTGTTCAATGTCCTGTTGCAAGTGCTCGATGACGGCCGCCTCACCGATGGGCAGGGTCATACGGTCGACTTCCGCAACACGCTGATCGTGATGACGTCGAACCTCGGCGCGGACTTCCTGGTGAACCAGCCCGAGGGGCAGGATACCGATGTAGTGCGCGATCAGGTGATGGCGGTGGTGCGCTCGGCGTTCCGGCCGGAGTTCTTGAACCGGGTCGACGAGATCATCCTGTTCCACCGCTTGAAGCGCGAGCAGATGAGCCGCATCGTCGACATCCAGCTGCGGCGGCTGTCGAAGCTCTTGGAAGAGCGCAAGATCACGCTGTCGCTCGATCCGGCGGCGCGCGAGTGGCTCGCCGACAAGGGCTACGACCCGGCCTATGGCGCGCGTCCCTTGAAGCGCGTGATCCAGAAGGCGGTGCAGGATCCGCTCGCCGAGCTGATCCTCTCGGGCAAGGTGAAGGACGGCGAGACCGTCGCGATCGGCGTCGCATCGGGCAAGAAGAGCCTCGTGTTCAACGGCCAGGCGGTCGCGCGCGAGGCGGCGTAGTCACAGCTTGCGAACGCCGCCTTTTAGCCCCAGCAGCAGCTTGGTCGGATTGAACAGGTTTCCTGGTCTCGTTCCACTCTGCATCCAGCGCGCGTTCTCCCTGGTCCCTGGCTTGTATGTCTCGAAGTGGACCATCTCGCAGCTGCCGACCAGACCGATCGGTTGACCGGCCGTGACGTGGTCGCCAATGCGCCAGCCGAATTTCTGCGCCGAGTTGCTGGCGACCTCGCCGTAGTTGATGACCACGCCGTCGTGCTCGATCAGCAGCGCAAACGTCCCTTTGTAGAAATGGTAGAAATTGACGATCCGGCCGTCAGCACAAGCAAGGACGACGTCACCTTCGTCGCAGAACACGTCGAGGCCGACATGGTGGCGCCCGCCCGGGCGCCCCGCGAGGAACCGGCGGCCCTGATTTTTTCCAACGTCCACCCCCGCGGCCGTTCGATGCGTGACCTCCATTGCCCGCGCATTGGACGTGACCACGGGCCAGTGCCATTGGCCAGGCGGAGCGCCGAGCTGGGCGAAGGCGACGTTCGCGATCGTCTCGACATCGGCTGACACGGGCGGTTTCGGATCCCCGCCCGTAGCAGGCATTGGTTTCGGCCCGCCCCCCGGAGGCGGCGGAGAAACATTTGCGCTGATGCGGAATTTGCGCGGCACGATCTTCTTGTCGATATATGCGTCGAGCCACGCGACGTAGGCCGCACCCTTCTTGGGGTTGCCGCTCAAGTAGTTGACTGCCCCGCCCGGGCCTTCATGGTGGCAAAGATAGGCAAGCCGCATCTTCCCGTCGGGCGTGGCCGGGTCGTAGAAGTCGCGAAACTTCGGACCCGCCTTCATCACGAATTTGAGATTGGCGGCCGCGTATTCCGCTGCCGACATGATCGAGAGCGCCGGGTCAGTTCGTAGCGCGAGCAGGGCGCGCTCGTTGGTGATGCGATTGTTCGCATCGACGAATGCCTTCGCCTTCGCCTCCCTGTTGAGCGTCGTCCACGACTGGGTCGCCATATGAAACCAGCTCTTCCGCAGGAATTGTGTCAGCCCGACCGCCGATGACTCGGGGTTGGCCGAGTTCTGGTTCCACAGGCCACTCTTCAATTTTGCGGCTTCTGCGTCGATCAAGGCCGCGAGACCCGCGGGGTCCATGGCGCACTTCGCGCCGGCGGCGAGGATCTCGTCGCGGTACTCCTCGTTGATGCCGAGGTTCAGGTTGTCGACGACAAGCTTGGAAACCTGTTCGGGCTGAGGCAACTCCGGCTTGATCGGAGCCACCAGCTCGCTTGCCTTCTTTTGCGAGCGCGCGATCTCCTTGGTCAGCATATCGAGCGTTTTGGAGAGCGTATTGCGCGCATTTTCCGGGCCAATCAGATCGGGATGAGCTGTCGAAATTTCCCTGATGAGGTCATCCTTCTTGACCGTCCCCTTGAGCTCTTGCGTGACAAAATTGCTGATGACCGTCTCGATCGAGGGATCGGGTGAAGCGGGCTGCTGCGCGCGTTTGATCAGGAGGTCCGCGCTTGCGAAGCCGAACAACCGGACGAAGGCGAGTTCGGCCGCCGTTGGCGCGCGCCCAAGCACCTGGAATTTCTCCGTCACCTTCGCGGCTTCGGCGGCCGCCGCAGCGGCCTGCTTGAAAGGTGACACGAGATCCGAGGGCGCAAGCCCGAGGTCGGGCGCATCGGCGATCGTGGTGGACCAGATTTCCTCGATGAAGCGGAACGGGCCTGTCGCCGCGCTGTCCTGCACCTTGCTCTGCACGCCGGAGAGAAAATCCGCGACGGCCAGCAGTGAGGCCGCGTCCACGCCGGCCGGTCCCGCCGCGCTCACGACGTCGAGCGCGAATTCCTTCGGGTCGACGCTTTGGTCGAGCGGCCTGGTGTGTTCCTTGGCGATCATTCCTTCGACGAACCGTACGCCATCATCGTCGTAAATTTTCGCGTAGTACCAAGGCTTCCAATCGTCATCCGACTCGCCGGCCGTCGATTCTGGACGCGGGAGGACCTCCACCAGCTGGTTGGCCAGCCCCTCCCGAAACGGCTTTCGCGTGTCGAGATCGACGATGTCGCAGAGCGTCGCGATCTGCCGGAACTCGTTCATCGTCAATTGCTCTTCTTCTGCGGAATGACCGGACCTGTCGCCTTCCCCTGCTCCTTGATGAACGTCCAAAGGGCGTCATCTATTTCGGCCGAAACGTCTGCAGCCGGAGCACCGGCCAAAGATGTGTCGAATTTCTTGCGCAGTTCGGGAATTGCCTCGCGCCAAGGCCGGGCGGAAATTCCGAGCTTCACCGATGCGCGAGCGATGACTGTCTCGGCGTCGTGCCGGTCGCGGGTGAAGACCCCGACCTCATAGGCATTTCTCATCGCATCTCCGCACCTTGGGAACAGGCCAACGGCCTGCCTGAGCCTTGGTGCCAGGTCCTTGTCGATTGCACGGGTGGCGGGCTGCGCCGGCACATTGCCCCACGCCCAGCCGGCAGCGAACTCCCGCAGCTTCTGGCGCGTCTGCGGATCGAAGATGTTGGTCGCCGCGTCCTCGCCCGTGATGCACAGTGCTTGCTTGTAGGTGAGCAGCTCGAAGCCCGGCATCGCGCGCTCGGTGTCGTTCAGGGCTAGGCGCTGTTGCTGCTGTTCCTGCTGCTGCTGCCTCTGCCGCAGCTCCTCAAACTGCCTTCGCAGCGCTTGTAGCTCCTGCTGTCGTTGCTGCAGCTGCTCTCCCTGCTGCAGCAGCTGTTGCCGCAGCGCTTCGTCTCCCGGCCGCCGTCCCCCGTTCTGGATGGCGCTGAACAACGTCCCGCCAGGGCCAGTCGCCAAGGCCGCGCTTTGCATCAGGTCGCCCGGCCGAAGTGCACACTGCCGATACGAGTCGTCCTTCTCACTGACGATCTGGCCACAAATGTAGACAAGGATGGAATAGAGTTCGGCGACAAATCGCTCATGCGGGATCGGCTCCAGCCCCTCCGCGCGCAGTGCGGCGATCTCGGCGCGCCAGGCCGGAATGCTGTCGTTGCCGCGAACATAGGCCGCCCGCAGTCCGGCGACCCTTTCGTTGGTCACGACAAACTGCTCGGGCTGACCGCGCGCCCGCTCCAGGTTCGTGAACTCCGGCGAGGTGAGCCACACGTGGACCTCGAGCTCCAGCGTGTCGCGGTAGATCGCGCCGACGACGCGGCCATAGCGGAACGCTTCTCGCCCAAGATCAAGCAATGCTTGCACCAGCTGCAGTGGATTGAGCGACACCGCCGCCGCCCCTCCGGCGACGCGGGTGATCAGCGATCTTGCCTCGTCGAGCGGCAACGCGATGAGAGCAAGGTCGAACAGCGCGTTCTCGTAGTCGACCATCACGCTGTCGAAGAAGAAGCAGGGTTCGCCGGGGCGCTGCCCACGCAGAATCGGCGCATTGGAGAAGGCGCACTTGCGGACCAGGTCGGCGCGCCTCGAGGTCTCTCCTATTCGCCGGGCGAGCAGAGCACGGTCGGGCGCGCTCTTCGGTGCAATCATCGCGATGCGCGCGAGCGAGGCCTCGATCGCGACTGCCCGCAGGGCGCGCATCTTCTTGGAATCGGCCTTCATCCAGTGATCGTCGGCGATCTCGTCGAGGAAGCCGCCGCGATTGTTCCTCTCGGCGTCGATCAAAGCACAGCTGCTCAGCAGCGCGCTGGCAAAGAGCGCACACAGGAAGGTCGGCCAACGGATATCAACGGGCGCCCGCGTGCAAACAGAACGGGAAGCTGGAGAGAAGCAATCTCTCACCCGACGAACGACACGCGCCGTTACTCGCACGACCGCCCCCGCCGCTACTGACGCTACCTGACGTTACGAAAGCCATCCAAACATGCGAACGGGACGCTGACAACGTCGAGTCGTCTAAAATCAACCCCCCTTCCTTAGCGCGAACGGAAATAGTGCATGGCGTGACAGTTGTGCCACAGCCGGACGTTTAAAACGTTTGAAATTGCCATCTTGATCGAAACACCCACCGCGCATACGCGAGGCGCGATGGTTCGATCATACCAGGAGCGGCGGCGCTCCCTGACGTGCCGAGGGTGTCGGGGTCTGTCTAGGCGGAGAGACCTAATTCCCGCTCATCTGCTGCGCCATCTTCGCGGGCGCTGAACCCTTGCGGTTCATGATCCCTTCGACGCGCTCGCGCTCGCGCTCGAAGCCGGCAAGCACCGGGCCCTCGAGCACGCGTCCGCGCGGCAGGCGGATGCGCATCGGATCGACGAAGCGGCCGTTCACGACGATCTCGTAGTGCACGTGCGCGCCGGTCGAGAGGCCGGTCGAGCCGACGAAGCCGATCACCTGGCCCTGGCGTACGCGCTTGCCAGGCTCGATACCGCGCGCAAAGGCCGACATGTGGCCATAGGCGGTCTCATAGCCGTTGCTGTGCTTCACGCGGACATATTTGCCGTAGCCGCCTTCCCAGCCGACTTTGTCGACCACGCCATTGCCGGAGGCGAAGATCGGCGTGCCGTACGGCGCGGCCCAGTCGACGCCGGTGTGCATCTTGGAAAAGCCGAGGATCGGATGGCGGCGGAAGCCGAAGCCGGAGCGCATGATGCCGAGGCCGACCGGCTTGCGCACCAGGAACTTCTTCGCGCTCTTGCCGGTCTCGTCATAGTAGTCGACGACGCCATCGTCGGGTGACTGGTAGCGATAGAACTTCTTGGTCTCGCCGCCGACGGTCAGCGCCGCATAGAGCACGTCGCTCGCGTTTGTGTCTTCCTCGCCGGCGTAGAGCACCTCGAAGGAATCGCCCGGCGCGGCGCGGCGCTGGAAGTCGACATCGTAGGAGTAGATGCGCACGAGGTCGTCGATGACCGGGCGCGGAATCTGGTTGCGCATCGCGGTCTCGTAGATGCTCTGATAGAGCCGCACCGCGGAGGTATCGTTCTCGTCGTCCTCGTCGGCCTGCGCGACTTCGGTCGTTCCGCTCGACAGGCTCTGCACGTCGACCGCGACGTATTTTCCGGTATCGGAGAGCGCGACCACTGCTTCGACCGCGCTGTCGCCCGCGATCACGATGCGCACGACGCGCAGGCGGCCGGAGTCGGGCGCAAACAGGATGCGCAGCTTCTGCCCTTCGCGTAAGCCCCCCTCGCGCCCGCGCGCGCCGAGCACGCCCATGAGCGCGCGGATATCGTCGTAGGAGGCACCCTGATCGCGCAGGATCGACTGGACGTTTTCACCCTTCTTCACGGTGATCGCGCGCTCGTTCCAGGCATCCGGCGCATTCGACTTGCCGGCGCTCTTCGGCAACAGCGTGATGTTCTCCGGCACGATGCGCGCCTCGAACCCCGCATAGGGGTCGACATCGCCTTCGGTCGCATAGCCCATGCGGGTGCTGCCGGTCGCATCCGAAACCGTCGTAAGGCTCGCGGTGATCGGCCGGTTGGTATTGCCCGTGAAGGCTGCGACGTCGCGCACCTGCGCGATCACGTCCTCGCGCGGCAGCATGGCGGCGATCTTCGCCTTCGGCAGCACCGAGGCGAGATCGCGCGTCACGAACGAGACCTCGGCATCGGGTTCCGCGCCGGGCGCGTCGTCGCCGGCAACCGCGTTGCCCTTGCCGTTGTCCATCAGCAAGCGCGCGGGATTGAATTTCGGCACGCTCGCGGACAGCTCGGAGGTGGTGAGCGAAAGATTGGAGGCGACGCGTACGAACGGCCGCACGCGCACCATTTCGCGGTCGCCGACCCGCGTCGTCATCGAGACGCGGATCAGCTGGCGCGCCGCGTTGGTCTCGCCGCTGGCCGGGAGCTTGTCGGTCTTGCGTGCGATCTGCGCGCGTTCATTGCCGGTGAGGGTTCCGCGCAACGCAGATTCGACCCGCTCGGGGAGGGCGGCGAAATTCGCCTCGCCGTCGAGCGCGATATAGACCGCCCCGCCCATCAGCGCGGCGCCGCACAGCGCGGTCAGGATCGTGCCGGAGAACCATTGAACCGAGACGCGGCGGCGATCGACGATCCCGGAGGTCGCGCCGTCGACCAGCAAAGGCGGCTCATCGCCGAGCTCGATCGGCTCCGACGATACCCGCAGACGATTTGGATCGCGCCGCTTGCCCTGATCCAAGCGCCCTGTCCCCTCCGCTCACTGCCGCGCCCGATGCGCGACAGTCCCCCACCTGAAAAGCCCGCCGTCACA
>Ga0081539_10000620_pt1 | contig 71882 bp, 76 predicted proteins | sample TabmetS4T2R2_FD_71023 | JGI IMG/M metagenome (GOLD analysis project Ga0081539, IMG submission 71023) | Tabebuia heterophylla rhizosphere microbial communities from the University of Puerto Rico - S4T2R2 | ecosystem: Host-associated > Plants > Roots > Rhizosphere ...
GCTCGCGGTAGACCTCCTCGTGCGCGTGAGCGCACGCGTCCCAGCTGAACAGCTCCGCCCGCTCGAGGCCGCGCCGCGCCCACTCGTCGGGTGCGTCGAGGACCTCCTCGATCGCCGCGGCCATGTCCTCGACGGACAGGGGGTCGAAGAGCCGTGCGGCTTCGCCGACCACCTCCGGGAGCGACGCCGCGTTCGAGCACGCGACCGGGCAGCCGCAGGCCATCGCCTCGAGCGGCGGCTGGCCGAAGCCCTCGTACAGGCTCGGGAAGACGAGGGCCGCCGCGCGGCGGTAGAGGCCGACGAGCTCCTCCGGTGAGACTCGGCCCCGCGCCTCGACGCCCTCCGGTGCCGGCTTGTCCCAACCGGTCAGCACGAGGCGCAAGCCGGGCCGCCGCGCGCGCACCCGCGCGAACGCCTCGAAGAGCCGCGCGTGGTTCTTGTGCGGCCACGGCAGCGCGGGGTAGAGGAGGAACTCCTCGCGCGCGACCTCCGGGTTCGGGCGGAAGCGCGAGTGGTCGAGGCCGAGGTGGATCGGCCGGACGCGCGCCGGATCGAGCCCGAGCCGCTCGACGAGTCCGCGCTTCGCGTGCTCCGAGATCGTGATCACGATCCGGCTCCGCCGCACGGTCCAGCCGTAGACCGCCCGCCGGTAGGCGAGCTCGGCGCGCGAGAAGAACTGCGGGTAGAGCTCGTGCTGGACGTCGAGCACCGTCGTCGCGGCCGGCGGGCGTGAGACGGGCGGGAGCATCACGCTCAGCGGGAAGTGGATCGCGTCGAGCGTCCCGAGCTCGAGCTCGCGGCGCACGCGACCGCCTGCGGCCGCCGCGAGCGACATCGCGACCACCCGTCGCGGCATCGACCGCCCGGCGCGATACGCGCGCACCGTCCGCGACGGCAGCCCGTCCGCCGCGTCCTCCGCGATCGTCGGCACGAAGACGCGATACTCGAGCTCGCCCACGCGCGCGAGCGCCCGCACCAGCTCCCGCGCGTACGTCTCCGAGCCGCCGACGACGCCCGGGACGAGCGTCAGGAGGCTGATCCCGACCACAGCGAGCTCGAGAGCACGTAGAAGAGCGCGATCAGCGCGTAGACGATCACGCTCGCGACCGGGCTCCAGACGGCGACGAGCGTGGCGGAGCCGTAGATGAACGCGCCCGGCCAGTAGCTCCGCGTGACTCCGCTCACCTCGCGCGGGTCGGCGTCGGCCGCCAGCAGCCGCCGGCCGCGCGCGGCGTACTGCCAGAGCGCGTTCATGAAGATCGCCATCGTCGTCAGCGTGATCCCGTAGAGAAGCGCGGCGGCGCGCGCGTCGTCGGCCGACCGGATGAACTGCGCGACGAGCGAGGTCGGGTACGGGATGAACGCGACCGCCATCAGGAAGAGGACGTTCAGGAAGAGGAAGACCCGGTCCGCCCGCGCGATGAGGTGGAAGAGCATGTGGTGGTTGACCCAGATGATCCCGATCGTCACGAAGCTGACGACGTAGCTCGCATACGAGGGCCACTGGTGGAGGAGGACGTGTCCCAGCGTCTCGTCCGCCGTCAGGTGCGGGCGCTCGAAGAGCAGCACGAGCAGCGTGATCGCGATCGCGAAGACGCCGTCGCTGAAGGCCTCCAGGCGCGTCGTCTCCACGGCGGGGACGCTAACAGCGCCTTCATGGCTCGCCGGTAAGATGCGCCGATGCCGGAGCGGGAGCAGCAAACCGCGCCAACTGCAGGGATTTCTCCACCGGAGCAGGTCGACGTCGCGGCGCTCTTCGCGCGCCTCCGCGAGGAGGTTCGGCACGCGCCCGGGCTCGACGTCTCGAACGGCTTCAACCGCGGCGTCGTCCGCACGCGGCTGCGCACCGTCGCCGAGCGCTTCTGGCCGGTGACTGCCGAGCGGCCGCTCGAGCGGCGGCCGGGGCCGCGCAGCGCCGTCCTCCTCCCGGTCAAGAAGGTCTTGAGGAAGCTGATGCGCTGGTACGTCGAGCCGTTCGCGGCCGACCAGCGCGCGTTCAACGACTCGGCGCTCAAGCTCGTCGACCAGCTCTTCGAGGAGGTCGACGCGCTGTTCGGGCACCTCGGGCGCGTCGAGAGCGAGCTCGCGGAGCGGCGTGAGGACGCGCGGCGGCTCGGGGAGCTCGAGGAGCGGCTCACGCGCGTGGAGCGGCGCCCGGCCTCCGCGGGAGCTCCCGTCGCGGCCACCGTGGCGACGCAGCCCGCCGCCGCGGCGCTGCCCGACTACTTCGCCTTCGAGAGCCGGATGCGCGGCCAGACCGCCGACATCCGCGAGCGGCAGCGCGCCTACCTCGACGACTTCCGCGGCGCAGCGCCTGTCCTCGACCTCGGCTGCGGGCGGGGCGAGTTCCTCGCGCTCCTCCGAGACGACGGGATCGAGGCACGCGGCGTCGACGCCGACGCCGACATGGTCGCCTACGCCCGCGGCGAGGGGCTCGACGTCGAGCAGGCCGACGCGCTCGCGTACCTCGAGGCGCGAGCCGACGGCGAGCTCGGCGGGATCTTCCTCGCGCAGGTGGTCGAGCACCTGCCGCCGCCGGCGCTCGTGCGGCTGCTCGAGCTCGCGTACGCGAAGCTGCGCGAAGGCGGCGTGCTCGTCGCCGAGACGATCAACCCGCTCTCGCCGCTCGCGCTCCGCAACTACTTCGCCGACCTCACGCACGCGCAGCCGCTCGTGCCGGAGACGCTCGCGCTCCTCGCCGAGCAGGCGGGCTTCCGTCGGGTCGAGACGCGGTTCCTGAACGAGCCGCCGGCCGGGGAGCGACTGCGCGAGGTCGAGCTGCCGCCCGAGGCCGAGTTCGACCCGGCGCGCGAGGCGCTGGCGCAGAACGTCCGCCGCCTGAACGACCAGCTCTACGGGCCGCTCGACTACGCGATCGTCGCGCGCCGCTGATGCGCATCGCGGTGTGCTCGCCCCAGGTGCCGTTCTCGCACGGAGGCGCCGAGGTGCTCGCAGAGCAGCTCGTCGACGAGCTGAACGCGCGCGACCACGAGGCCGCGCTCGTCACCGTCCCGTTCAAGTGGTATCCGGGCGAGCGCGTCCTGACGCAGGCGTTCCTCTGGCGCCTCCTCGACCTGGAGGAGACCGACGGGCGCCCGATCGACCTCGCGATCGCGACCAAGTTCCCGTCGTACGTCGTCCGCCACCCGCGCAAGGTTGTCTGGCTCGTGCACCAGTTCCGGCAGGCGTACGAGCTCGACCGGACGGAGCTGGGGCAGTTCGGCGAGTCGCCTGAGGACCGCGCTTTGCGGCGGGCGGTCCATCGGCTCGACCGGGAGACGCTCGGCGAGGCGACGCGGCTGTGCGCGATCTCCAGGAACGTCGCCGACCGTTTGCGACGCGCGCTCGGCCTGGAGGCGGAGGTCGTCCTCCCGCCGCCGCAGGAGCTCGACTTCCGCTGCGACGGCTACGAGGGCTTCTTCCTTTCGGTCGGCCGGCTCGACCGCGCGAAGCGCGTCGACCTGCTGCTCGACGCGCTCGCCGCCGACCCGGAGCTGCACGTCGTCGTCGCGGGCGAAGGGCCCGATCGGCCGCGGCTCGAGGAGCTCGCGCGGAGACACGGCCTCGACGGACGCGTCCGCTTCGCCGGTCGGGTCGGCCGCGAGGAGCTCGCCGACCTGTACGCGCGGTGCCTCGCCGTCTACTACGCGCCCGTCGACGAGGACTACGGGATGGTTCCGTACGAGGCGTTCCTGTCCGAGAAGCCGGTCGTCACGACGACGGACGCGGGCGGGCCGCTGGACGTCGTGGCCGATCGCACGACGGGCCTCGTCTGCGCGCCCCGCGCCGACGATCTCGCGCACGCCTGCCGCTTCCTGCTCGACCACCCCGACGACGTCCGCGCCTGGGGCAGGGCCGGAAAGGCCGTGGCCGAGCAGGTCACCTGGGACCACGCGATCGACCGGCTGCTGGCATGAAGGTCGCGTACTTCTCGCCGTTCCCGCCGGAGCGGACGGGGATCTCCGAGTACAGCGAGCTGCTGCTGCCTGCGCTTCGCTCGCGCGTCGACGTCGAGCTGGTGTCGCGCGGAGGCTCGGCTTCGCGCGGCGCCGACGTCTGCCTCTACCACGTCGGGAACAACCCGGACGCGCACGGCTGGATCGTCGAGGCGCTCCGGAAGCGGCCGGGCGTCGTCGTCCTGCACGACTTCGTGCTCCACCACCTCGTCGCGGGCCTGACCCTCGGGCGGCGCGACGGCGAGGGCTACCTCGGCGCGATGCAGCGCGAGGCGGGGGTGCCTGGCCGGCTACTCGCGCACGGCGTTCTCGACGGCGTGGTGCCGCCACTGTGGGAGGTGCGGCCCGAGGACTTCCCGCTCGCCGGCGAGGTGCTCGAGCACGCGGCGAAGCCCGGCGGCGGGTTGGTCGTCCACTCGCGCTACGTCGCCGAGCGGGCGCTCGCTTCCGGCTACGACGGCCGGCTCTGGCGGATCCCGCACCCGGCGTGGCCTGCGCCGGGCGTCGCGACGGCCGGGCTCGATGGCGATCCGCTCGTCGGCTGCTTCGGCAACCTGAACGCGTCGAAGCGCGTCCCCCAACTGCTCGAGGCCTTCGCTCGGCTGCGCGCGTCGCGCCCGTCCGCGCGGCTGCTGCTCGTCGGTGCCGAGGCGCCGGGATTCGACCTCGCCGGCCGGCTCGCCGGGCTCGGTCTCGAGGGCGTCGAGCGGGAGGACTACGTCGACGAGCAGCGGCTCTGGTCGCTGATGGCCGCCTGCGACGTCTGCGTCGCGCTCCGGTCGCCGACGATGGGCGAGACCTCGGGCAGCGCCATTCGCGCGCTCGTGCTCGGTCGGCCGCTCGTGGTCAGCGACACGGGCTGGTTCCGCGAGCTGCCGGACGACGTCGCGCTGAAGGTGCCGGTCGACGAGCACGAGGCCGAGACGCTGGCAGGTGCGCTCGAGCTGCTCGCGGCGAACCCCGACGCCCGCGTCGCGATGGGCGCGGCGGCGCTCGCCTACGTCGCCCGCGAGCACGACCTCGACCGCGTCGCCGAGGCGTACGTCGCCGCGCTCGAGGAGGCTGCGGGCGGCGACGCCGTTCGCGACGTCGTGGTCGGCGAGGTCGCGAACGCCGCCGCGGCGGTGGGGATCGACGACCCGTCGGAGCTGGCCGCGCGCCTGAACGAGGTGCGCCTTGGCGGATAGCCGCGCAGCGTCAGCGCCAACGAGCCCGAGCCGGCCGCGCGCCACCTCGCTCGCGCTCGCGATCCCCGCGTGGGGCTGGCTCGTCGGCCTGGTCGTCGCTTCGATCGGAGTCCGCTACGGCTTCGGCCGGCGGATGGTCGCCCCCTGGATCATGGTCGACGAGATCGTCTATTCGGAGCTCGCGAAGAGCTTCGCGGCGAGCGGCCACTTCCTGATCCGCGGCGAGCACCACGGCTCGTACGGGGTCGTCTACCCGATCCTCGTCAGCCCGGCCTATCGCGCCTTTGCGTCCCTGCCGGACGCGTACGCGGCGGCCAAGGCGATCAACGCGGTGGCCATGTCCCTGACGGCCGTGCCCGCGTACTTCCTCGCGCGGCGGGTCGTCCAGCCCGCGCTCGCGCTGCTCGCGGCGCTCCTGACCGTCGCCGTGCCCTCGACGCTCTACGCCGGCACGATCATGACCGAGAACGCCTTCTACCCGATCTTCGTCTGCGTCGCGCTCGCGCTCGCGCTCTGCCTCGAGCGGCCGACGGTGACGCGTCAAGTCGTCCTCCTCGCCCTCTGCCTCCTCGCCTACGAGACGCGAACGCAGGCAGTCGCGCTCGTGCCGGCGATCGTGACCGCGCCGATCCTCTACGGCTGGTACGCGCGGCGCCGGCCGCGCGAGATCCTCCGGTCGTACGCGCCGCTTTGGCTCGTCCTCGTCGTCGGCGGGCTGCTCCTCCTCGTCGTCGAGGCCGCGCGCGGAAGCTCGGTTACGGCGCTCCTCGGCTCGTACCAGACGGTCGGCCACCAGCACTATGCGGTCGGCGCGGTGCTGAAGTGGCTCCTCTACCACGTCGCGGAGCTCGACCTCTACCTCGGGCTGCTGCCGTTCGCGGCCCTCGTGCTCCTCGCTTTCCTGGGTCGCGGACTCCCGAGGCCCGCGCAGGCCTTCGTCGCGGCAGCGGTCGCGCTGACCGCCTGGCTCGTCCTGGAGGTGGCGGCGTTCGCCTCGCTGCCGACCGTCGACCGCGTCGAGGAGCGGAACATGTTCTACGTTGCGCCGCTCTTCTTCGTGGCGCTCCTCGTCTGGATCGAGCGCGGGCTGCCGCGGCCCCCGCGCCTCGCGATCCCGGTCGCCCTCGTCTCGGTGGCGCTCCCGGCGCTGCTCCCGTACCCGAAGCTGATCGGCGTCCAGATCCAGTCGGACACGCTCGAGCTGCTGCCGTGGTGGTGGGTGCAAGACCACTGGATCTCGCTCGGCGCCGTGCGCTGGGCGGTGCTCGGCTGCGCGATCGTCGTCGGCGTCGCGTTCCTGCGCGCGCCGCCTCGGTGGGCGCTCGCCCTGCCCGCGTTCGTCCTCGCCTACTACGCGGTCACGCTCGCGCCGATCGAGAACGGCCGCCACGGGATGCGGATGGCCTCGCTCGGCGCGCTCTTCCAGGGGAACACGACGGGCCGCCGAGACTGGATCGACGCCGCCGTAGGCCGCAACGCGGATGTCGTCGTCGTCCGCTCCGGCCAGACGGACGCCTTCACGCTCTGGGAAAACGAGTTCTTCAACCGTAGCGTCGGGCCGGTGATCGAGCTCGCGAGCCCGCTCGGGGGCGGGCTGCCGTCCACGCTGGACATCGTCGACAAGCAGACCGGCGCGCTCTACCCGCACGCGCGTGCCGAATACGCGCTCACCGACGAGGCTGTTCCGCTCGCGGGGAAGGTGGTCGCTCGCGACGAGCCGAAGCACATGCTCCTCCTTCGCGTCGACGGGCCGCTCCGCGTGACGCAGCTCGTCGACGGTGTCTATCCGGACACGTGGTCGGCGGCCCAGGTCCGCTACACGCGCCTCCGCTGTAGCGGCGGCAGCGTCTCTGTGACCGTCTCGAGCGACCCGCACCTCTTCCACCGCCCGCAGACCCTGACTGCGATCTCGACCCGGCTCCGGCGGTTCCGGCTCCTGCCGACGCAGGTGCGGACGATCCGCGTCCCGCTCCGGCCGATGCCAGGCCGGCGATGCGTGGCCGACTTCACCGTCTCGCCGCTCGCCGTTCCCGGGAAGGGCGACACGCGTGCCCTCGGCCTCCACTTCGACCGGTTCGTCTACTCGCCGTGAGGATCGTCTTCGACGTCTCGCCGCTCTCCCACCGCCGGACGGGCGTCGGGAACTACGTGTACGGCTCGCTCGCCGGCCTCGTCGAGGCCGCACAGGGCGAGCACGAGATCGTCGCCTGGGCGCCGGTCGATCCCCGGGCCGTGGCGACGATCGAGGATGTGCTCGACCCGATCGAGGTCGAGCGGAGGCTCCGCGTCGTCCCGTTCGCACATATGTGGCGGACGGTCTGGAGCCACGCCGGGACGCCGCCGGCCGAGCGCTTCGTCGGCCGCTTCGACGTCCTCCACTTCTCCGACTGGATGTTCCCGCCGCAGGAGGCGGGCGTCCGCGCGACGATGATCCACGACCTCGTCCCGCTCCGGTATCCCGACTGGGCGCACCGGCGGACCGTCCGCATGCACAACGCGAAGTACCGGAACGCCGCCGAGACGTGCGACCTCCTCTTCACGAACTCGGAGTACACGGCGCGCGACACGGTCGAGCTGCTCGGCGTCCCGCGCGAGCGCATTCGGGTCGCGCACCCCGGGCTGGAGGCGCGCTTCGGGCCCGACGGAGAGCGCGCCGACCTCGGGCGGCCGTACCTCTTCACCGCAGCGACCGTCGAGCCGCGCAAGAACCTCGGCACGCTTGTGGATGCTCATGGTCTTCTCGGCGGCTCGCACGCGCTCGCAGTCGCGGGAAGCCCCGGCTGGGGTCAGACCCCGCTGATCGCCGGACGCGACGTGATCCGGCTCGGGTTCGTCCGCCACTCCGAGCTTCCGCGCTGGTACCGCGGCGCCGACGTCTTCGTCTTCCCGTCGCGGTTCGAGGGCTTCGGGATGCCCGTGGTCGAGGCGATGGCGTGCGGCACGCCATGCGTCGTGTCGTCGCACCCGTCGCTGGACGAGGCCTGCGGGGACGCGGCCGTTCGGGTCGATCCGGAGAGCGCTGAGGAGATCGCGGCCGGGATCGAGCGGGCGCTCGCCGAGCGCGACGAGCTCGTGCACCGCGGCTTCGAGCACGCGCGCGGGTTCACGTGGCGCCGCACCGGCGAGATCATGCTGCGCGCCTACGAGGAGGCGGCGGCGTGAGGGTGGGGATGGACGTGTCCCCACTGGCGCAGACCCGGGCGGGCACGGCTCGGTACGTCCGAGGGCTCCTGCGCGAGCTTCCCGAGGTTCGGCGGCTGTCGTTCGGCGGCGCGGGGCGCGGGTCGACGCTCGCTCGGGAGCTCGTGTGGTACCCGGCCGTTCTGCCCTGGGCCGACGTCGACGTCCTCCACTGCCCGACCTACCGCGGCCCACTGCGCTCGCGCGCGCCGCTCGTGGTCACCGTCCACGACCTCGCCGTGCTCCGCCATCCCGAGGCGTTCAACCGCTGGACGCGGACGGTCAGCCCCGTCTTCGTGCCGCGTGTGCTGCGAGGCGCTCGCCGCGTCATTGCGGTGTCGGAGTTCACGCGCCGAGAGCTCGTCGAGCTGCTCCGCGTGCCGGAGGAAAGGATCCGCGTCGTCCCGAACGGCGTCGAGGACGAGTTCGGCGTCGATGGGCCGGCGGCCGACGGCGACTACGTGCTGACCGTCGGGACGCTCGAGCCCCGCAAGAACCTCGCGCGCCTGGTAGAGGCCGCGCGGCGGGCGGACGTCGAGCTGCGCGTCGTCGGCGCGCGCGGCTGGGGCGATGTGCGGGTCGAGGGGAACGGCGTCCGCTGGCTCGGCGAGGTGCCGGACGGGGAGCTCGCACGGCTCTATCGCGGCGCGCTCTGCCTCGCGTACCCGTCGCTCTACGAGGGCTTTGGGATTCCGGTGCTCGAGGCGATGGCGTGCGGGACGCCGGTCGTGACGAGCGCCGGCGGCGCGACCGAGGAGGTCGCGGGCGGCGCGGCCGTGCTCGTCGACCCGCTCGACCCGTCGTCCATCGCCGGCGGGATCGCGGAGGCCGTCGCGCGGCGCGACGAGCTGCAGCGCGGGGGGCTCGAACGGGTGCGGCGATTCACGTGGGCGGACGCGGCACGCGCCACGCGGGCGGTCTACGAGGAGGCCGCCACGTGATCGTGGTCGACGCCGACGCCCTCGGTCGGCGGCGGACCGGCGACGAGACGTACGTCGAGGGGCTGCTCGGCGCCCTGGGCCGGCTGCGCGGAGACCTGCGCATCGGCGCCGTCACGCGGCGTCCCGAGCTCGTGCCGGCAGGAATCGAGCCGCTCGAGCTTCCGGCTCGGACGCAAGAGCTCCGGATGGCCTTCGCGCTGCCGCGGCTGCTGCGGCGCGTACGACCGGCGCTCGCGCACTTCCTCCACGCGATCCCGCCCCGCTGTCCTTGCCCGGCGGTGCTGACGGTTCAGGACCTGTCCTTCGAGCGCGACCGGTCGTTGCTCCGGCCCTGGGAGCGGCTCGTCTTCATGCGCGTCGTCCCGTGGTCGGCACGAAGAGCTGCCAGAGTCCTTGCGATCTCGGAGCGGACGAAGCGCGACGTCGTCGAGCTGTACAGGGTTTCGCCGGAGCGTGTCGTCGTGACGCCGCTCGGCGTCGACGACGCGTTCTCGCCAGGCACGGCTGCAGCCGACTCGTACGTGCTCCTCGTCGGCGCGATCGAGCCGCGCAAGAACCCGCTCGCGGCCGCAGCGGCGGCCCGTGAGGTCGGCCGGCCGCTCGTCGTCGCTGGGCCGGTCAGGGACCGTGCGCTGGCCCGCAAGCTCGGGGAGGCGGGCGCCGACCTCCGCGGCTACGTCTCGCGCGACGAGCTCGCGGAGCTCTACCGCGGCGCTGCCTGCCTCGTCTTCCCGTCGCGCTACGAGGGCTTCGGCTTGCCGGTGGTCGAGGCGATGGCCTCGGGGACGCCGGTGGTCGCGGCTCCCGACGCGGCTCTGCGCGAGGTCGCCGGCGACGCGGCGGTCTTCGCGACGCCCGACGAGCTCGCGTCCGGCATTCGCCGCGCTCTCGACGAGCGCGAGCGGCTCGTCGCAGCGGGCCTCGAGCGAGCGCGCCGCTTCACGTGGGACGAGACAGCCCGGCGGACGCTCGCCGTCTACCGGGAGCTGCTCGCGTGAGCACCTCGGCGGTCGTCGTCTCGCACGGGCACGCGCGGGAGCTCGAGCGCTCGCTGCCGGCGCTCGCACCGCAGGTCGACGAGCTGGTCGTGGTCGCGAACGTCCCCGGCAGCGTCGGCACCGTCCCCGACGGCGCGCGCGTGATCGAGAACGAGCGCCCGCTGTCGTTCGCCGCGAACGCGAACCAAGGGTTCACCGCGACGCGCGGCGAGCTCGTCGTGATCGCAAACCCTGACGCCGTTCCGGAGCCCGACGCCGTCGCGATTCTCCGCCGGTTCATGGAGCAGCGGCCGAGGTGCGGCGTCGCCGGCCCGCGGATGCTCTACCCGGACGGCTCGTGGCAGGCCTCGCGCCGGAGCTTCCCGACCGTCGGCGCGACGCTCGTCCGCCGCACGCCGCTCCGGCTCCTGTTCCCGCCGCGCCGGTGGCAGCGCAAGCACTACCTCCTCGACGAGCGGCCGCAGGCGCCTGCGCCGACTGACACGATGCTCGCCGCGTTCCTGCTCCTGCGGCGCGCGATGCTGGACGAGATCGGCGGCTTCGACCCCGGCTTCCGCATGTACTGCGAGGACATCGACCTGAACTACAGGGCCGCGAGGGCCGGCTGGGAGCGCTGGTACGTGCCCGAAGCGGTCGTGCACCACGCGTACGCGGCCGTTATCGACCACCGGTTCCTGACGCGCCACACGATCTGGCACGCGCGGGCGATGCTGCGCTTCCTGCGCAAGCACCCGGAGCGGCTGCTCGCGCTGCGATGACCGACACGAGCGCGAAGTACGCCGACGCCGCCGAGCGCTGGAGCGAGGAGCAGTACGCCGACTCGGAGGCGTACCTCCGCCACCGCGCCGAGCTGATCGTGTCGCTCGGGCCGCGCCTCGAGCCCGGCGACCGCATCCTCGACCTCGCGTGCGGCGACGCCGGCCTCGCCGACTTCCTCCGCCCGTTCGACTACGTCGGCGTCGACGCGAGCGAGCCAATGGTGCGCGCGGCGCGAGCCCGGGGTGCGCGCGTCGAGCTAGCCGACCTGAACGACTACGAGCCGCCCGAGCCCGTCGCGGCGACCACGTGCTTCCGGGCGATCTACTACGCGCGCGACCGGCGCGAGCTCTTCCGCCGGATCGCCGGCTACACGGAGAAGAAGCTCGTCTTCGACCTGAACCCGCGCCAGTACGCGGTCGCCGAAATGCGTCAGGACCTGCGCGCCGCGGGCTTCGACCGGCTCGCGCTGCGCCCGTTCTTCGTGCCGCAGACACGCGCGCTCCCGGCGGCGGCCGGTGCGCTGCTGCGCGCCGCGGAGCGAAGCGGTCCGCTAGCGCGCCTTGCGCTGGGCTTCCGTTTCACGTACCTCTGCGCCGCGAGCCCATGAGCTGTTGCAATCCGCGAGGCTGCGACCGGTTCTTCAGCCCGCGCTTTGCCCGTCGGGCGGCGAGGCGCTACCGCAAGCGCGGCCTCGACGTGACGGCCCGGCGGATGGTCGAGTTCCTCGAGGCTCGCGGGATCGAAGGCGCCACTGTGGTCGAGGTCGGCGGTGGAGTCGGCGAGATCCAGATCGAGCTGCTCGAGCGTGGTGCAGGGCGGACGCTCAACCTCGAGCTCTCGCCCGCGTACGACGACGAGGCGAAGGGGCTCTTGCGCGAGAGCGACCTCGAGAGCAGAGCCGAGCGCCGCCTCCACGACATCGCCGTCGACCCCGCGGGGGTCGAGCCGGCCGACGTCGTCGTCCTCAACCGCGTCGTCTGCTGCTACCCGGACTACGAGCGGCTGCTGACGGCGGCGGCGCAGCATGCGCGGCGCCTGCTCGTCTTCAGCTACCCGCGCCGAAACCCGGCCTCGCGCCTCGTCGTCCGCGTCCAGAATGTCGTCTTCGCGTTGCTCCGGCGGGAGTTTCGAACCTTCACCCATCCTCCGGCCAAGATGGTCGCCGTGCTCGAGCGGCGCGGGCTTTTCGCCTCGTTTTCCCACCGCGGCCTCGTGTGGCAGGTGACAGGACTCGAGCGCTGAGTTGCCGCGACGCGTACGTAGCGGCGACTGCCGAGGATTGTTCGAGTCTTGTGAAATCCCTCCAAATCCAGTTTTTTTCGAGGTCTGATCGGGGAATCCGTTCGGACTGTCCATCCGGACATCACAGGGGGAGCAATGCGAGACATTCATCACAAGCAGGCGAAAGCGACTTGGGCCTCAGCTCTGGTCGTCGCATCGGCGGCTATCGCCATGGCGATTGCGGGCGTGGCCTCGGCGGCTACTCGAGCGGCGCCCGTGAACACCGCGCCGCCGACGATCACGGGCACGCCGACCGTCGGCCAGATGCTGACGGCACACGAGGGCACGTGGAACAACTCGCCGACGTCCTTCGCGTACCAGTGGCTGCGCTGCAACACGAGCGGCGGGAGCTGCGTGAACGTCTCCAACGGGACGCTCAAGACCTACACGCTCGTGGGCGCCGACGCCGGCCACACCATGCGCGTCGACGTGACCGCGAAGAACGCGGACGGATCGGGAACGGCTCGTTCGGCACCGACCGCAGTCGTAGCTGCGGCAGGGAATCCACCGAGGAACACCGCTAGGCCGACAATCAGCGGCACGGCGAAGGCCGGCCAGCAGCTGACCGCGGAGAACGGCAGCTGGACGGGTAACCCGACATCCTTCGCCTATCAGTGGCAGCAGTGCGACGCCGACGTGGCGATCTGCACGAACATCGGCGGCGCGACGGGCAAGACGTACACGGTGACCGGCGGCGACGTCGGGTTCCGGCTGCGGGTGCTGGTCACGGCGAAGAACGCGAAGGGCTCGACGACCGCGCCCTCGGCGCTCACCGACGTCGTGCAGCCCGTGGCGCGGGTGGTCAATCACCGTCCGTCGATCCGGATCGTCCAGGTCCAATTCCTCGGCCGGACGGTGTATGCGCGCTTCCGGATCTGCGACGACTCGTTCAAGAACGTGACCATCATCGAGCGGGACTCGCGGCCAGGGAAGCTCGCCTACAAACGCCGCTTCGCGACGCTCGTGCCGCCGGCCCCGTGCGCCGTCTACACGCGCCACTGGAGGCCGGCAGCGCGCTTCCGCGGTCCCGGCCGCTTCACGATCACGCTGTGGGCTCGTGACAAGTCGGCCCTGACGAGCCGACCGGCTCGGCGCAGCTTCAACCACGGCTAGGAGAAGACAACCGGGGAGTCGCGGCACCTGCCAGCCGCGGCTCCCTAACCCCGTGGCGCGCGTCGTTACCTCGGGAGTGTCTCGGTGAAGCTGAACCCGACCTGGGCGCCGAAGTCGCGCATCTCGCTCGAGTGCGGGTCGACGTCGGCCGGCTTGAAGGTCGGCGCGACCAGCACTTGCACGCGCCACGGCGGCCTCGGGACCGGGACGTAGAACACCCGCGACGCGCCGCCGCGGATCGTCCAGCGGACGATCTTCGTCACCTTCGCCAGGCCCGGCTGCTTGTTCAGGACGCGCAGAGGCCCGACGCGGATCGTCACGTGACCCGGCGGCTCGTCGCCGTTGAAGGCCGCGCGCGAGAGCGTCACGACCGCGTACCCCGGCCGCTGCCCCGGCGTTCGGTAGCGCGAGTACGCCGTGTTCTTCCCCGACCAGCCGTCCGCGTAGATCCCCTCGGCCGCGTCGCGGAGTCGCAGCGGCGGCGAGATCTCGTACAGCCGCCAGTCCTGCGGCGCACCGCCGCCGAAGTGACGCGCGCTCGCCACCACCCGGCCCACGAGGTCGATCCCCGGCTCCACGACGACGTACTTCACGCCTTCGGGCGCCGTGATCCGCCCGTCGGTCGCGAGCAGGTCGGGCGAGAGCGTCGGCCCCGGCCCCTTCGCCGTCCCGTCCAGGCTCCAGACGTCGTGGAGCGACCGGTTCCAGAATTCGAGCAGCCAGATCCCGTTCGCGTCGGTGATCTGCTGGCCGAGGTACATCGCGGGCTGGCCGTGGTCGGCGCGGTCGAGCCAGTCGAGCGGCCGCGGGTAGTTCGCGAGCAGCGAGTCGGAGATCGTCTTCGACGCCGCCGACGCGCCGATCTCGCCGGTCACGTTCCAGGCGAGCACGAACACCGCGGCGACCGCGAGCAGAGGCTGGACGAACCGCCGGCCGCGCGCGACCGAGACCCCGACCAGCAGCGCGACCGTCGCGGCCAGCACGCACATCAGCACCACGCGCGCGCCGCTCGGCGTGAGCCCGAGCCAGCGGTTGCCGGCCTGCAGGATCGAGAACCCCGGCGCGTCGCTGTAGAGCTTGACGTCCATCTTGTAGTCGGTGCCCTTCATCACGTAGAGGGCGAGGAGCGCCGGCGGGACGATCGCCAGCGGGCGGAGCCGCGGCCGCTCGAGGAAGAGCGCCGTCCCGACGAAGAGCACGGGCGCGACGTAGATCAGGTTCCGCTCCTCGACGAGGGTCGAGAACACGGTCGAGATGTACGCGGCCTTCACGGCCGTGTACCAGACGTACGCGACCACCGCGGTCGCGGCCACCGCCACGAACGCCCGCTCCGCCTGCGTCCGCACGAGCCCCGAAGGCCGTACGAGCGCTGCGAGACCGCCGACGACCGGCAGGACGCCGAGCCCGATCGTGAGCGCCCCGACCGCCCACAGCCCGTTGTCGAGCATCCGGTCCTTGTAGTACGTCGTGGCCACGTACCAGCTGAACGAGCGATGGGTGATCACCGCGTTCGCGACGACCGTCGCGCCGACGAAGAGCGTGGCCGCGCCGGCCCAGTCCCAGCCCGTCCAAGAGGCGCGCCGCTCCCGCATCCGTTCCCCGGTCCACCACAGGGCGAGCGCCGCGAGGACGAAGACCGCGGGCAGGACAGTCAGCTCGCCGCGTACGAACGGCGCGACGAGGCACGCGAGCCCGGCGCCGAGGATCCAGCGCGGCGCGCGCGTCGCCAGCGCCTTGACGATCAGGAAGAGGCAGAGCGTCGAGTACGGGTACGCGAGCGGCTCGGGCACGAACATCGAGGAGTAGAGGAGAGCCGGGATCGCCGCGCTCGCGGCGCCCGCAAAGAGGGCCGGCCGCGGCCCGACGATCATGCGCGCCAAAGCGTAGGCCGGAAAGAGCGTGGCCGTCATCGTCACGACCCCGATGTACTTGGCTGCGGAGTACGCGCTCTCGGCGCCGTGGATCCACCAGGCGGGCGCGAGCAGGAAGGTGTAGAGCGTCCCGAACGAGTGCGGATCGCCGCGCCGCGCCGCGTGCCCGGTGGCGGCGATCGAGCGCGAGAGCTGCGTCATCTCCAGCTCGTCGGTGAAGAGCCACGGTGTCCCGTGCAGCCATGCCTCGACGCCGTAGACGACGCAGAGCCAGAAGAAGACCGTGGCGAGCGGAAGCGCCGCCGCAATCCGGTCGAGCCAGGTCCGGCTCGGCGCGGCGACCGCGACCGTCGTCATTCGGCGTCGGCGCCGACGCGCAGGACGCTCAGCGGGTCGAGGCCGGTCACGCGGCGGACGAACTGGCACTGGATGCCCGCCTGCGCGCAGCCGTAGACGACGAAGTCGAGCCGCTCGCGCGGCGCGTCGGGGATCGTCACGAGCACGAGATCCGGCCGCGAGGAGACGAGGATCCGCTCGATCTCGTCGGCCGCCCCCAGCACCGCCACGCCTTGGAGGCGCCGGCGGCGCAGGCGCGGGTCGTCGTCGACGAAGCCGATCACCTGCTCGCCCGGAGTCTCGCGCAGCTCGCGGAGGAGGCTTCGTCCGCCGCGGCCCGCGCCGACGATCAGCGTGCGCCGTTGGCCGGCTCGTCCCTTCAGTACCGTCAGCGTCCGGAACAGCGCGCGCTCTCCCAGCCGCGAGGCGCCCACCAAGACCGCGCACAGCATCGCGTCGACGACGAAGACGGACCGTGGAAAATCGCCCCAAGGCTGCGTGGCCCAGATGAACGCGTACGTCACGACCTCGGAGGTCACCACCGCGCCGATCGTCTCCGTCGCCTCGCGCGCGCCCGCGTACCGCCACACCCCGCGGTAGAGCCCGAACGGGATGAAGAGCGCGAATCGCGCCGCGAGCAGCGCCGGGAGCGTCACGGTGAAGATGTGCCGCTGGTACGGCGTCCCGCTCCCCTGCACGAAGAGCAGGTACGACGCGGTGAACGCCGCCGCGATCAGCGCCGCGTCGACCCCGAGCTCGACCAGCCGGCGCGTGCGGATTGCGAACGACCCGAGCCGGCCGCCGGTCCGCTCCACGTCGGCGATGTAGCTCGCGAACTGGACGAGCAGCGCGAAGGTAAGGAGAACGCCGGCCACCGTCAGGCGCGGGTCGTCGACGATGTTGTAGGCGAGGCTCGTCGCGCCGATCCCGGTCGCGATCACCGCGAGGAGGACGACCGCGCGCTTCTCCGAGAGCCCGCGATAGACGAGCCGGTGCGACGTGTGGTCGCGGCCGCCGCGCGCGATCGAGCGGCCCTCGACGAGGCGGACGATCGTGACGAGCGTCGTGTCGAGGATCGGCACCGCGAGGACGAGGATCGGCAGGAGCAGCGTCGCGACGGTCGTCCCCGCCGCCTTCCAGCTCGCCGCGAGCCCGAGCGAGGCGAGCGCGAAGCCGAGCACCTGACTGCCCGAATCGCCCATGAAGACCGCCGCGGGCCGGCCCGGCCTCAGGTTGAACGGCAGGAACGCGACGCACGCGAGCCCGACGGCGAGGGACAGCACGAGCACCATCCGGTTCGGGTGCGTCGTGACAGCGTCGATCGCGAAGTAGCCGCAGCCGATCGCGGCGAGCGTCGCCGCGAGCCCGTCCATGTTGTCGAGCAGGTTGAAGGCATTCGTCATCCCGACGAGCCAGAGCACCGCGATCGCGGCGGCAAGGACGCGATTGCCGACGATCTGCACCTCCAGGCCCGTCGAGAGCACGAGCGCGGAGGCCGCGAGCTGACTCCCGAGCTTCGCGACCGGCGGCAGCGAGCGCGCGTCGTCGACGAGCCCCGCCGTGAAGACGATCGCGCAGCCGCCGAGGATCCCGAGGAGCTCGCGCGAGCCGTGGACGCCGCCGGCCGCCCACGCCGCGCCGACCCCGCCGAGGATCCCGGCAAAGATCGCGATCCCGCCGAGCGAGGGCGTGTCCCGCTCGTGCCAGCGGTCGTCCCGCGGGGCGGAGACGAGGCGGCGGACGAGAGGGGAGCGGAGGAGGAGGACGATCGCGAGCGCCGTTGCCGGCAGCGCGACCGTCACGACGGCTGCGTTCATCGGGCCTCGAAGGCTAACCCAGGGCTGTTAGAGCCATGTTTGCGCGTCCGGCGAGCGTAGCGCCCGCTCCGGCCGCCCCTACACTTGCCGCGATGGCGGTCTACGCCGACCTCTTCCGCTACCGCGAGCTCTTCGGGAACCTCTTCCGGCGCGACCTCCAGGCGAAGTACAAGGGCACCGTCCTCGGGGTCGCGTGGTCGCTCGTGAACCCGCTCGTCCTGCTCGGGATCTACCTGCTCGTGTTCTCGCTGCTCTGGAAGGCGATCCCGGTCGACCACCCGGCGCTCTTCCTGCTCTCGGGGCTCGCGATCTGGATCTTCTTCTCCACGTCGATCCACGCGGCGTCGCGGAGCATGCTCGACAACGCGAGCCTGATCCGGAAGACGCGCTTCCCGCGCCAGCTCGTGCCGCTGTCGGTCGTCGCGACGAACCTCGTCAGCTTCGGCGTGATGCTCGGCGTGCTGCTCGTCCTGAACTTCGCGTTCCTGCCTCGCGTGCGGGCGACCGAATGGCTGGCGATTCCTCTCGGGGTGGCCCTGGTCGCGCTGACGGGCGGGCTGGCGCTGGCTCTGGCGTCCGCGAACGTCGTCTTCCGCGACGTCGAGCACCTCATCGGGGCGCTGCTCCTGCCCTGGTTCTTCCTGACTCCGATCCTGTGGATTCCGAGCGCGTTCCACCGCTACCACGGGCTCGTTCGCGTGCTCCACTACGTGAACTTCGTCACGCCCGCTGTGGACGCGATTCGCGACCCGCTCTTCTTCGGGCGCGCGCCACGGGCGGTGGACGTCGTCTACCTCTGCGTCGCGGCTGCTTTGGCTCTGGCTGTCGGAGCGTTCCTCTTCAGCCGCGTGGACGACCGGATCGCGGTCGAGCTGTGACGCCCAGCTCGATCCGGCCGTCGTAGAGCCAGGGCTCGTCCGGCGGCGGCTTCGCGGCGGGGAGGCCCTCGAGGTCGTCGACCCAGTCGGGCTCGAGATCTCGCACGACCGACGGACAGACGAGCGGGTGCGGGAACGCCGGGATTCGTCCCGAGCCGGGAGCGTACGGGGCGAACGCTGCGGGCGGGCGGTGGAAGAGCCCGTGGCTCGTCTGGATCGATCCTCCCACGACGGCGTAGCCCTCTTCGTGCGCGTCGAGGACTCGGCCGGACCAGTCGGGTGAGGGCACGACGTTTGGTGCGAGGTACGCGACCGCTTCGGCCTCGTCCTCCGGGACGACCGGTTCCTCGAGGTGCGTGAGCGCTTCGGCGTCTGCGCCGCGGACGGCGAGCGCGCGGCGGGCGAGCCTCGGCCGGACGTCGACGTCGCTTTCGAGCGGCGCGTTCCCGACCTCGGTGAACCAGTAGCGATCCTCGGCCACGAGGTCTAGTGCGAGCCGGTAGCGGCCCGGCGGGATCGGTCCGCGCAGGGTCAGCGCCGCCTCAGCCTGTCCGCCTGGGGGCACCTCGTGCGGCAGCGCCGTCCAGAGGCCGTCCCAGACGATCGGGTTCCCGAGCTCGTCGAGCCAGTGGTAGGCGAGGCACACGCGCCGGGGCCCGGTCGGGATCCAGGTGGCAGTGCCGGCGTTCTCGACCGCTACACGCGGCACTGCGAGCGCGCCGGCGCGGATCGTCGGGAGCTCGTAGGCGAGCCAGCGAACGGCGAGCGGCCCGCTCGGAACCTCGTGATCGCCCGCCGGCTCCATCTAGGGTGAAGGCTATGACGGAGCCGCTCCTGGTGCGCACTTGCCGGCTCGAGCCGACCGAGCGGACGCCGGTGTGGTTCATGCGGCAGGCCGGCCGCTCGCTGCCCGAGTACCGCGCGATCCGCGAGCGTTACGGGCTCTTCGAGATCGTCGCGGAGCCGGAGCTCTGCGCGGAGGTCACGCTGCAGCCGGTGCGCCGCCACGACGTGGACGCGGCCGTGATGTTCACGGACATCATGTTTCCGGTCCTGTCGATGGGGGTCGACGTCGAGCTCGTCGAGAGCGTCGGGCCGGTCGTGGAGCATCCGGTGGCTTCCGCCGAGGACGTCGAGGCACTGCGCGTCACCGAGCCGGAGGAGTCGGTCCCGACCATCCTCGAGGCGGTGCGGCTCGTGCGGGAGGCGCTGCGACCCGACCAAGGGGTCGTCGGCTTCTGTGGAGGGCCGTTCACGGTCGCCGGCTACCTCGTCGAGGGCCGGCCGAGCCGCGAGTTCCTCCGCGTCAAGACGATGATGTACCGCGAGCCGAAGCTCTGGCACGCGCTGATGGACAAGCTCGCGGCGCAGTTCGCGGCGTACGTGCAGGCGAAGGTGCGGGCGGGCGCCGACGTGATCCAGCTGTTCGACTCGTGGGTCGGCGCGCTGTCGGTCGCCGACTACGAGGAGTTCGTGGCGCCGTACTCGGCGCGGATCCTTGCGTCCGTGTCAGAGGAGGGCGCGCCGACGATCCACTTCGGGACAGGCACCACCGCTCTACTGCGCTCGATGGCCATGGCTGGAGGAGACGTGATCGGCCTGGACTGGCGCGTGCCCCTCGACCGCGGCTGGGAGGACGTCGGTCCGGAGCGCGGCGTGCAGGGCAACCTGGATCCAGCGGTGCTGCTCGGGCCGTGGGAGCGAGTCGAGGCAGCCGCGGGGGACGTGCTCGCGCGAGCCGCCAGCCGCCCGGGCCACGTCTTCAACCTCGGCCACGGCGTGCTCCCGGGAACAGACCCGGACGCGCTGACGCGGCTAGTTGCGCTCGTCCAAGAGCGAGCCGTCGAGGTGCGGGTCTAGAAGCGCGAAACGGCCGGGAAAGCAGCGTCTTGCAGCAGGCTCGGTTGGGGTGTCGAAGACGATTGCGAGTCGCGGGTCGGGGTCGACAGCAAGCTGAAGAATGACGTATCTCTTCGGTGTGAACCTGTTGGGTCGGTTTCGGCGGCTCAGGCTTGGAAGAGCAGTGACCGTCGGAATCCTTCTGACCCTAGGCGGGGCTTTGGCGTCGTGGTATCTGACGTGGACGCGCGGTTTTCCGGCATCGGTTCCGCAGGTCGGTGTCGCGACGTCCTTCTACACGACGCCGGAGGCCGGACTTGTCCTTCGCCTGGTGGTTCAAACGCATGGATGCAGCAATCCGGTGCACGTCGCGTTAGCGATCGGCGGCACGAACGAAGTTTGGCGTCTCAATCGAAAACTGCCGCCGGAACAAGCGGTGGCCGTCGCAGTCGGCCCGAATCCCGTCGCTCAAGCCAGAATCGACCCCGTGGCCGGCGGCGCGCTCGTGGAAGCGCGCGGCTACCGAAGCCTCCTGCCTCGGGGAAAGAACTTCCAGTTTGACGGCCGGGCCGATAACGGCGGCTTTGCCGTCTTCGCAGCGGACGTCTTGCGCTGGGGCCGCACTCAGGAGACGGTCGAGGCGCAGTTCGACGCGAACTGGATCAGTCCGCGCAGCTTCTCCTCGTGCTACTTGCGACTGCCAGCGTTGCTGGGTGAAGGAATCCAGGCGCCATACGCGGCAGCGGCCGACGAGCTGCCGCGACTGAGTCCGCATCGTGTGAGAGCCAATCCCGATGACTTCTTCGGCTGGGTTTCGTGGGGAGCAATCGATCTACTCACCACGCTCGACATCAGGTCTGATCTCAGTCGCCCTGCCCCCTCAGATGCGTTCACATCGGAGTGGACATGTACGTCTGTTTTCGTCGGGCGACAGAGGCAAGCGATCGGGTCGCTCGGTTACTACCTCGTTCTCCCGCACGACAGCAGGCAGTGCCAGACGATCGCGGTGCTCGAGGACAGTTCGCGTGTCACGCTCACGAATGTGCTTCTGGTTCTAGCGGGCGCCGTGGTCGCTCTCGGGCTAACGCTGCTCGTCGAAACCGCCGTCAGGCACCGCGGAACCGGCAACCGAGCGTAGGCCGGACGCGGAGCGCGGGGTTTGTATCGCCGCTGACGCGTTCGAGCTCCGTTAGCGTTTTCGGCGTGAAGGCAGCGGTCGTCCTGATGGCCTACGGAAGCCCCGAGCGGCTCGCGGACGTCCCGGCGTACTACGCCGACATCCGCGGTGGACGGCCGATCCGGCCCGAGCTGCTCGACGACCTCGTCGAGCGGTACCGCCGCCTCGGGATCGAGGACGGCTCGCCGCTGAATGCGATTACGGAGGAGACCCGCGCGGCCCTCCAGAGCGAGCTCGGCGACGACACGCCCGTCTTCACCGGCATGAAGCACTGGACGCCGCGGATCGCGGACGCGGCCGAAAGAGCCATCGGCGCAGGAGCCGACACCGTCGTCGGGCTCGTGCTCGCGCCCCACTATTCGCAGCTCTCGATCGCCGGATACCGCGACCAGCTCGAGCGCGCGCTGGCCGGCCGCGCCGAGCTCGCGTTCGTCGAGAGCTGGCACGACGACGACGGGTTCGTCCAACTGCTTGCCGACCGCGTCCGCGGCACAAAAAGCCACGTCGTCTTCACCGCGCACTCGCTCCCGGCGCGGATCCTCGACGAGGGCGACCCGTACAAGGACCAGCTCCTCGAGACGTCCCGGCTCGTCGCCGAAGCGGCGGCGACCGACGACTGGAGCTTCTCCTTCCAGAGCGAGTCCCCGACCGGCGAGCCGTGGCTCGGCCCGGACATCCTCGACCACCTCGCCGACCTGCACGGGCGCGGCGTCCGCGACGTCCTCGTCTGCCCGGTCGGGTTCGTCGCCGACCACCTCGAGATCCGCTGGGACCTCGACACCGAGGCGGCCGAACGCGCCGAAGAGCTCGGGATGCGCTTCGCGCGGATCGAGATGCCGAACGCCGAGCCGGCGATGATCCGCGTGCTCGCCGGGCTCGTCCGGGGAGCCCTTTCGGTACCGTCGGCGGGGTGACGCCCGGGCGCATCGAGATCGAGCACGCCTCGCGCCGCTTCCGCGTCTATCCCCGGCAGGGCCGCACGCTCAAGGATCTGGTGCTCTCGCGCCGCGACGCTCGCGGCCGCGACGTATGGGCCCTCAGGGACGTGTCCTTCGAGGTCGAGCCCGGGAGCGCCGTCGGCCTCGTGGGCCGGAACGGCTCAGGCAAGACGACGCTGCTCCGGCTCGTCGCGGGAATCATGAAGCCGACGAGCGGGCGCGTCGAGGTCGGCGGCCGCGTCGGCTCGCTCCTCGAGCTCGGCGCGGGCTTCCATCCCGACTTCACCGGCCGCGAGAACGTCTTCCTGAACGGCGCGATCCTCGGCCTCAAGCGCGACTACATCCGCCGTCAGCTCGACGAGATCGTCGCGTTCGCCGGCCTCGAGGAGTTCGTCGACCTCCCGGTGCGGACGTACTCGTCCGGGATGTACATGCGGCTCGGGTTCGCGATCGCCGCGCACCTCGAGTCGGACGTGCTGCTTCTGGACGAGGTCTTCGCAGTCGGGGACGAGGCGTTCCAGCGCAAGTGCTTCGGCAAGATCTTCGAGTTCAAGCAGCGGGGCGGGACGATCGTGTTCGTCTCGCACGACGCGGCGTCGGTCGAGCGGCTCTGCGAGCGCGCGGTGCTCCTCCGCGAGGGCTCGGTCGACTTCGACGGCTCGACGCGCGACGCGATCATGCGCTACCACGCGCTGCTCGCCGACGAGCAGGACCCGGCCGAGCGCGGCGCGGGGCTGCGCGAGTGGGGGAGCCGCGAGGTGCGGATCGCGTCGGTCGTCCTCACCGGGGCCGACGGCGACGAGCGGCGGCAGTTCGCGTCCGGCGAGCCGCTCTCGGTGCGGCTGCGGCTCGTCGCGGCCACGCCCCTAGCGCCGCCGCGTCTTCGCTACGAGCTACGCGACGAGTCGAACCTCCTGCTCGCATCCGGCTCGCAGGACACCGGCGAGCTCGGGTTCGACGGCGCCGGCGAGTGCGTGCTCCGCTTCGACGTCGCCGAGCTGCCGCTCGCCGACGGCCGCTTCCACCTGCGCTTCGGCCTCTCCGACGCGAGCGGCGAGCACCTCTACCACTGGCTCGACGACGCGGCGACCTTCGTCGTCTGGGCCGAGGGTGCCGAGCGCGGGCTCCTCAGGCTCGAAGGCCAGTGGTCGAGGGAGGAAATCGCGGCGCCCGCAGAACTCCCGACGGGATGAGCTCGCGCACCTGTCCGGACTGGCCCCTCCTGATGGAGCTCGCGCCGGATCTCCAGTTCAAGCACTACACCGTCGCGGAGGCCCACCTCCCGGCCGAGGCGCTCGTCAACCTGCCGAACGTGCCGCTGAGCGCCGTCGCGATCTGCTGCGACCTCGACCGCCACGTCTTCTACGCGGCCCACACCGAGCCCGAGGTGGCCGACGCCCTTCGGGACACGCACTGGTTCGAGCTGGCCGAGTGGTCGACCAGCGGGCCGGGCAGCAACGTCGCGTAGGGCCGGAGCTAGGCGGCGGGTCTACGGCGGGGGACGCCGGACGATCGAATCAGGTGTCGCATAGACGCACGTGTACCGCGGCGGGAGGAGGGTCCAGTCGACCGTGATCTCGGTTCTCGCGCGGCTGAGCGACTTCGGGAAGCCCGGTGGTGTCTCGGTGCAGCGATTCATCGCATGCCGCTGCGCGACGAGCCCTCCCGCGACGATTTCCGGGATCGCGACCAGGAATCCGATGGTTTCGAGCACCACCCAGCGGAAGATCGATCGACTCTGGCTATCCATCGACTCAGCCTAGACGGCTGCTGTCGCCCGGTCCGCCCTCTCGGACTGGCGTTCGCCGCAGCTCGGCCAACGGCCGCGTGTTGAGGACGTCGGCCGCGGTCGCCCACCCGCGCCGCGCCGTCCTGACCGAGAGCTCCATGTTCCCGAGCCCGGCGATCGAGTGGGCGTCGGTCGAGCAGACGATCGGGACGCCGGCCTCGATCGCACGCCGGACGTGCTCGTCGCGCAGGTCGAGCCGGTCCGGGAGGCCATTGACCTCGACCGCGACGCCCGTCTCGAGCGCGACCTCGAAGGTGCGGTCGAGGTCGAGCGCGTTCTCGGGCCGGCGGTTGATCATCCGGCCCTTCGGGTGGCTCAGGCAGCGCACCGACGGGTTCCGCATCGCCTCCGTCACCTTCCGCGTCAGCTCCTCGCGCGGCGCGCGCTGGCCGGCGTGCAGGCTGAGCTGCACCCAGTCGAGCTCGGCGAGGATGTCGTCCGGGAGGTCGAGCGAGCCGTCGGCGCGGATGTCGCACTCGATCCCGCGCAGGACGCGGAACGGCGCGAGCTCCTCGTTCGCGGCGGCGATCTCCTCGGCCTGGCGCCGCACGGCGTCGGCGTCGAGGCCGGCAACGACGCGGACGTTCGGCGTGTGGTCGCAGATCGCGAGGTATTCGTAGCCGCGGTCGCGCGCGGCGAGGCCCATCTCGAGCACGCTCGCGCGCCCGTCCGACCAGGTCGTGTGCGCGTGCAGGTCGCCGCGGATCTGCCCGAGCTCGACGAGCGGCGGCGGCTCGCCGCGAAACGGCAGCTCGCGGAGCTCGGGCGGGCAGAACGGGATCCCGAGCGCGGCGTAGAGCGACTCCTCGTCCGGCGCTTCGGGGAGCGGCTCAAGCGCGGCTACGTAGGCGCCCGAGCCAGTCGCACGCACGAGCTCGGTTCCGAACAGCGACGGCTCCGCGACGACGAGCTCGACCGGGACGCCCTCGACGGTGACGCCGACCGCGCGACGCTCGTCCCGCTCAACGACAGCGACGATCGTGGCGAGCGAGGCGAACGCGTCCAGCACCGGCTCGGCTTCCACCGCCGAGCAGACGACCGCGAGCCGCTCGCAGGCGTCGCGCCACCGCCGCGGGTCGCCGGCGGGCTCGCCTCCCAACGCGCTCGCGATCTCGCCGACGAGCGCGCGCGCCCGGTTCAGGAGCAGGCCCCGCCGCGGCCGCTTCTCCGCTTCGCGAGCGAGCGCAGCGACGATCTGCGCCTCCGTCTTCGGCCCGACGCCGGGCACGGACCGCAGCCGCCCGGCGAGCACCGCGTCGCGAAACTCGGCAGCGGTCGTCGCACCGAGCGCCTTCCCGATCTCGACCGCCCGCCTCGGCGCCAGCCCGACGAAGCGGCCGAGGCCGACGAGCTCCGGCACGACCTCCCGCTCGAGCTCCCGGAGTTCCGCGATCTCGCCCGTCTCGACCAGCTCGCGCAGGCGGGCCTCGATCCCGGGCCCGATTCCGCTCAGCTCGCGCGCGCGCCCTGCTCGCACGAGCGGCTCGATCGGCGCCTGCATCGTCCGCACGAGCTCCGCCGCACGCCGGTACGCGCGAACGGTGTAGAAGCTCGCGTCGGAGAGGTCGAGCAGGTTCGCGAACGCGTCTAGCTGCTCCGCGATCGCTGCGTTGTCGAGACTCATTGCGCGATTAGTCTCCCCGAGACATGACCGCAATCGTCGTTCCCTTTCGCGGCGCGGACGGCAAGCGCCGCCTCGCGCCCGATCTCGAGGAGGCACGCGTCGCCGTCGCGCTCGCGATGCTCGCCGACGTTCTGGCCGCATGCTCTGCGGTCGCGCGAACGATCGTCGTGACCGGCGACGACGCGGCGCGCGAGGTTGCGGTCGAGCTGGGCGTGGCCGCGCTCGACGACCCGGGCGGCGGCCAGGGCGCGGCGGTCGGTTACGCGCTCGCCACGCTTCCCGTCGCCCCCACGCTCGTCGTCAACGCCGACCTCCCGTGTCTCGTGCCCGACGACGTCCGCGCGCTGGCCGGCGCGATTCCGAACGGTGGAATCGCGCTCGCTCCCGCGCGCGACGGCACGACGAACGCGCTCGGCCTCGCGGAGCCGTCGCTCTTCCGGCCGCTCTACGGGCCGGCCAGCGCGGAGCGGTTCCGCGCGCTCGGCCCCGCCGCGACGATCGAGATCCCGAGCCTCGTCGACGACGTCGACACGCTCGACGACCTCCGCCGCCTCGACGGACGCCTCGGCCCACGCACGCAGATGGCCGTCGCCATGGCGGGCCTCGTCCCGGTCTCGTGAGGATCTGCGTCCTCTCGGGCGGCGTCGGCGGCGCGCGGTTCGTGCGCGGGCTGGTGGCGGCCTGCGCACCTGCTGACGTGACCGTTGTGGGAAACGTCGGTGACGACCTCGAGGTGCTCGGCGTGCACGTCTCGCCCGACCTGGACAGCGTCCTCTATGGCCTTGCCGGACTGGCCGACGAGGGGCGAGGCTGGGGCCGAGCGGACGAGACGTGGAACGCGCTCGAGACGGTCGCGAGCCTCGGCGGCGAGGACTGGTTCCGCCTCGGCGACCGCGACCTCGGGCTCCACTTGGTGCGGGCGCAGGCGCTCCGAGCCGGCGAGCTGCTCTCGTCGGTGACGCGGCGGCTGACGGACGCGCTCGGCGTCGAGACGACGCTGCTGCCCGCGACCGACGATCGCCTCCGCACCTGGCTCGACACACCGGCCGGCAGCTTCCCCTTCCAGGAGTGGTTCGTCGCGCGCGGCCACCGCGACGAGGTCGACGCAGTCCGGTTCGAGGGCGCGGACGCAGCCCGCCCGGCATCGGGCGTCGCCGAGGCGCTCGCCGAGGCCGAGCTGATCCTGCTCGCGCCGAGCAACCCGTACGTCAGCATCGGCCCGATCCTCGCGGTCGCGGCGATCCGCGACGCGCTCGAGCACCGACGCGTCCCCGCCGTCGCCGTCAGCCCGCTGATCGGCGGTCGCGCGGTCAAAGGCCCGGCCGACCGGATGCTGAGCCGGCTCACCGGCGGGACGACTCCGGCGCACGTGGCCTCGTGCTACCCGGGCCTTCTGGACGTGCTCGTGATCGACGAGGCCGACGCGGACGAGGCCGCTGCGCTCGCCGAGACAGGCGTCCGGCCCCTCGTGGCCAGAACGCTGATGAGCGACGACGACGCCCGCGCCCGCCTGGTCGAGGCGACGCTAGGCGCGGCCGGGGCGCTCGCATGAGGATCGCCGTTCTCGGCGGCACCGGGGCCTTCGGCCGCGCGCTCGCCGCCCGGTTCCACGAGCTCGGCCACGAGGTCGCGATCGGCTCGCGCGACGAAGCGCGCGCGCGCGAGCAGGCGGCGGTAATCGGCGTGGAGGGTGGCGCGAACCACGACGTCGCCTCGAATGCCGACTACATCGTCCTCGCTACCGCATCGGGCGGCGCGATCGACACCGCGCGCGAGCTCCGGGACGCGATCGGACGCACGCCGGTCCTCTGCGTCGCGAGCGACCTGCGCTTCACGAAGGACAGCGTCCTTCCGGGCCGCAGCCAAGGCTCGGTCGCCGAGGACGTCGCGGCACTGCTCGAGGCGCCGGTCGCGTCCGGCTACCAGGCGCTCCCGGCGGCGCACCTCGCCCATCCAGACAGGCTCGACCAGGACGTGCTCGTCTGCGGCGACGACCCGGCCGCGAAGGACCCGGCCCTCGAGCTAGGCGCGGAGCTCGTCACCGGCTACGCGATCGACGCGGGCCCGCTCGCCAACTCGCGGGCGCTCGAGGGCATGACGGCGGTGATCCTGCACGTGAACCGGCGCTACCGCGTCGTCGCCGGCCTGAAGCTGACCGGCCTCCCGTGACCGAGCTCAAGGTCATGCCCCTCGAGGGCATGCCCGAGGTGGAGGAAGGGGCGGACCTCGGCGCGCTCGTCGCCGAAGCTGCGGCCCTCGAGGACGGGGATGTCGTGGTCGTGGCGCAAAAGGTCGTGTCCAAGGCGGAGGGCCGCGTCGTGCGTCTCAGCGAGCTCGAGCCGGGCGAGGTCGCGCGAAGCTTGGCCGCCGACGAAGACCCGCGGCGACTCGAGGCGATCCTCCGCGAGTCGGCACGGATCGTGCGCTCCCGGCCGCCGCTCGTCATCGCCGAGACGCGCCACGGCTTCGTGTGTGCGTCAGCCGGCGTCGACGCCTCCAACGCGCCCGAGCCCGGAATGCTCGTCCTCCTCCCGCTCGACCCCGACGCCTCCGCGGAGCGGCTCCGGGCGCGCCTCGCCGAGCTGACCGGCCGCACGGTCGGCGTCGTGGTCTCCGACTCGTTCGGCCGCGCGTGGCGGCAGGGGACGACGGACGTCGCGATCGGCGCCGCCGGGATCGTCACGCTGCTCGACCTGCGCGGCCGGCGCGACCCGGTCGGCTACGAGCTGCACGCGACAGCGATCGCCCTCGCGGACGAGATCGCCGGCGCCGCCGAGCTCGTGATGGGAAAGACGCGCGGCGTTCCGGGCGCCGTCGTGCGCGGGCTCGACGTGGCGGGCGACCGGAACGCGCGCGACCTCGTCATGCCCGCGGAACGCGACCTCTTCCGCTGAAATCGGTTCACCCCAGCGAGGGGTGCATGCAGCTTGACAAAGTGGTACGGTTGTAAACGTCACCGCTTGGACTGTGACGCGGCGTCGCTGCCGCAGGCGGCGCCGTCGGAGCTCGCTACTCGGGTCCAAGCGTTCCGCTAAGGCGGCCGGCCCCAAAAGCCGGCCGCCCCTCCCTCTAAGGCGACAGCCGCTCGACGAGCCAGGCGTCGCCGTCGCGGCGGTACCGGAGGCGGTCGTGGAGCCGGTCGTCGCGGTGCTGCCAGAGCTCGAAGGTCTCGGGGACGAGGCGGAAGCCGCCCCAGCGGTCCGGCCGCGGCGGCTCGGCGCCCGCGAACCGCTCCTCGAGCTCGGCGACGCGCCCCTCGAGCTCCTCGCGGCTCGAGACGACCTCGCTCTGTCGCGACGCGATCGCCGAGAGCCGGCTCCCGCGCGGCCGTGAGGCGAAGTACGCGTCCGACTCGTCGGCCGTAACGCGCTCGACCGGCCCCTCGATCCGCACCTGCCGCCCGGGCCAGTGGAAGAGGAGCGCGGCGCGGGGGTTCTCGGCGAGCTCGCGCCCTTTGCGGCTCTCGTAGCCCGTGTAGAACGAGAACCCGCGCTCGTCGACGCCCTTGAGCAGCACCATCCGCACGGACGGGCGGCCGTCGGCCGTCGCCGTCGCGAGCGCCATCGCCTCCGGCATCGCCACCCCGGCCGCAGCGGCCTCCTCGAACCAGCGCGCGAACTGGCGTAGCGGGTCTGGATCGACCTGCGACTCGAGGAGCTCAGACAAGGCTTAGCTGGCGGTACGGCTCCAGCGGCGAAACGCCCACGCCCACGAGCCGCAGCGCGCCGGGACGGTCCGTCAGAGCCCGGTCGAGGAGCTTGCACGCGAGCGCGCCGATCTCGGCCGCGTCGTCGGTGCCGGCGGCGAGCGTCGTCGAGCGGCTGCGGATCGAAAAGTCGCCGTAGCGGAGCTTCGTCGTCACGGTGCGAGCGCTCCGCCCGTCCGCGTGCAGGAGCTCGGCGACGCGAGCCGCCATCGACCGAAGCTCCTCGTGGAGGCGGGCCCGGTCGGACACGTCCGTCTCGAACGTCTCCTCCTGGCTGATCGAGATGCGCACGGTGTCGAGCTCGAGGCCGCGCGGGTCGATCCCTCGCGCCCGGTCACGCAGGAGCCGCCCGACCTTTCCGGGGACGAGCCGCGCGAGGTCGCCGTCGCCGAGCCCCGCGAGCGCGCCGATCGTGTCGACGCCCGCCGCGCGGAGCCGCTCCTCGGCGCGCGGGCCGACTCCCGGCAGGAGCCGAACCGCGAACGGCGCGAGGAACGCCGCCTCGCGTCCGGGCGGGACGACGGTCAGGCCGCCGGGCTTCCGCCGGTCGCTCGCGACCTTCGCGACGACCTTCGAGGTGGCGACGCCGAGCGAGCACGTGAGCGAGGTCGCCGCGCGAACGGACGCCTGCACCGCCTCCGCGAGCACGCGAGCCTCGAGGAAGTCGCGCGCGAGCTCGCCGAGGTCGAGGTAGCCCTCGTCGATGCCGGTGCGCTCGACCGTCGGCACGACCCCGCGCACCGTCTCCCAGACCGTCCGCGAGTAGGCGCGGTAGAGCTGGTGCCGCGGCCGGACGAAGACGGCGTGCGGGCAGCGGCGGAGCGCCTCGGCCGCGCTCATCGCGGAGTGGATCCCGTAGCGGCGCGCCTCGTAGTTCGCGGTCGCGACGACGCCGCGGCCGTGCGGGTCGCCGCCGACGACGAGCGGCTTGCGGCGAAGCTCCGGCTCCTCGAGCTCCTCCACCGCGGCGAAGAAGGCGTCCAGGTCGAGGTGCGCGACGATCACGGCGCCAAGGCTAAGCGCCGTGGCGGCCGAGGTGCTGGCCGAGCGCCTCGAGCCGCGTATCCCACCGCGCGCCGACCTCGACCATCCAGGCCATGGCCTCGCCGAGCGGCTGCGGGGTCAGCTCGTAGCGCGTCTCGCGGCCGCGTCGCGTCGCCGCCACCAGCCCGGCGTCCGCCAGCGCCGCGAGCTGCTTCGCCACCGCCTGGCGCGTCACCGGCAGCTCGGCCGCGAGCTCCGTCGCCGTCGCGCTGCCGCGGGCGGAGATCTCCCGGACGAGCTCGCGACGGCCCGGGTCGCCGAGCGCGGCGAAGACGCGGTCTACCGAACGGGCGTCCACGCGAGCGCGTGGAGCTCGAGCGCGGTCGACCACTCGGGCGCCGTCTCGCGGACGAGAAGCCGCGTCCCGTCGGGCACCTCCTCGAGCGTGAAGACGACCTCGCCGGCGTCGTCCCAGTCGAGGACGAGCCGCTCGGCTGGCTCCGCCTCGCGCACGGTCGCGTGCCGCTCGTCGCCGTCGTCCCAGCGGAAGGTGCCGCTGCCGCCGGGCCGCGGGTCGAGCTCGACGTCGTTCGCGAACCACTCCTCGAGCCGCTCCGGCTCGGTCAGCGCCGCCCAGACCTCCTCCGGCGGTGCTGGGAAGACGACCTCGCGCGTGACCTCCACCGCTCCTCCTTTCCGCAACCGAACGGTTGCGTATTATGAGCGCAACCCGACGGTTGCACTTTACGCGAAGGAGGCGACGGTGAGCCACCTGATCCCGATGGTGATCGACTCGGACGGGCGCTACGAGCGCTCGTTCGACATCTACTCCCGCCTCCTGAAGGAGCGGATCGTCTTCCTCGGCACCGAGGTCGACGACCAGATCGCGAACCTGATTGCGGCGCAGCTCCTCTTCCTCGAGGCGGAGGACCCGGAGAAGGACGTCAGCCTGTACGTCAACTCGCCCGGAGGCTCGTCCTACGCGGGCATGGCGATCTACGACACGATGCAGTACGTCAGGCCGGACGTGCGGACGATCTGCGTCGGGATGGGCATGTCCGCCGCGGCCATGATCCTCGCGGGCGGCGCGCCCGGTAAGCGGATGGCGCTCCCGAACGCGAAGATCATGATCCACCAGGGCTCGGGCGGCTTCCGCGGCACGCCGGCCGACATCCAGATCGCCGCGCGCGAGATCCTGGAGATGACGGAACGGATGGCGCAGATCATCTCGCGCCACTCCGGCCAGCCCGTCGAGCAGGTGATGCACGACATCGACCGCGACCGGTTCATGGCACCCGCCGAGGCGAAGGAGTACGGGCTGATCGACGAGATCGTCCAGGCCCGCGCGCTGGCGGCGTGAGCTACGCGGCTTCGGGCGGCTTGATCTGCGGCGGCGTCATCGGCGAGGCCACGACCGCCTCCGCCAAGGCGTGGATCGACATGCGGTTGTTGCGAGCCGAGCGGCGGAGGATTTCGAACGCCTTCTGCACGTCGATCCCGTAACGCTCGGCCAGCACGCCCTTCGCCTGCTCGATCACGATCCGTGACTCGAGCGCGCGCCGGAGCTGGTTGTTCTCGTCCAGCACGATCGCGACCAGATCCTGCAGCCGGCCGACGGCATCGTCCACACCGTCGGCCGGCTGGTGCGAGAGATCGACCAGCCTCGGGCTACGCTCGCGCGATTCGACCGACAAGTCGGTCTACCCCCTCCGCGAGCGAACGCTCGATCTCGAACGTCCGATCGAGGCCGGTGATCTCGAACACCCGCAGGATCCGCGGATCGTCTGTGACGACCACGCAACCGCCGTCGTCCGGCAGGCGCCTCGCGTTGAGCACGAGCGCGCCCATCGCGGCCGAGTCGATGAAGGTCACCCCCGTCAGATCGACGATCAGGCGCCTGCAGCCACGGTCGAGCGCGGCGGCGAGCTCCCGGTCGAGCGCCTCGCGGCTCGCGAGGTCGAGCTCGCCGGCGGCCGACACGACGAAGGCGTCGGCGCCGATCTGGGCGGTGATGACACGGGCGGCGACGACGGTCACGCGACGAACCTAGCGCCGCGGCCGCGAGCGGCGCATAGGAATCCGATGAGCGTTTGCTCACAGAGGAACGAGCTTGTAGCCGACCGCCCGCACCGTCACGAGCCTTTCGGGCGACAAGGGGTCGCGCTCGATCTTCCTGCGCAGGTTCGAGACGTGGATGTCGCAGGCGCGCTCGTCGCCGACGTAGGTGCTGCTCCAGAGGTGCTGCATGATCTCGCGCCGCGAGAAGACGCGGTCGGGCTCGGCGGCGAGGAGCGCGAGGAGCGAGAGCTCCGAGGGCGTCACCTCGACCTCGCGGCCGTCCACCCGCACGCGGTGGCGGACGAGATCGAGCTCGAGGCTTCCCGCGCGGACGACGGCCCCGCGGGCGGGCGAGCGGTCGAGCTCCCGGCGGCGGAGGATCGCCCGGACGCGGCTGACCAGCTCCGCGACCGAGAAGGGCTTCGTCACGTAGTCGTCCGCGCCGAGCTCGAGGCCGAGGACGCGGTCGACCTCGGCGTCGCGCGCCGTGAGCATCAGGATCGGGAGGTCGCTCTCCGACCGGAGCCTCCGGCACACCTCGAGTCCCGAGAGGCCCGGGAGCATCAGGTCGAGCACGAGGACGTCGTACGGCGTCGCGCGTGCGGTCTCGAGCGCCTCGGCCCCGTCGGCCGCGGTGTCGACCTCGAAACCCTCGCGCCGCAGCGCGTACGACAACGCGTCGACGATCGCGGGCTCGTCGTCGACGACCAGGATCCGCTCGTTCACGACGTGAGAACGGTGGCCGCGCGCAACCGGACACGCACGACGGTTCCGCCGCCGTCGGGCGAGTCGACGTCGATCGTGCCCTCCATCACCCGAACCGCCTGCGAGACGATGGCGAGCCCGAGCCCGAAGCCGTTGCGGTCGCGCGTCCCGCGGAAGAAGCGGTCGAACACCCGGTCGCGTTCCTCCGGCTGGATGCCGCGGCCGGTGTCGGCCACGCTCAACTCGACGTGGTCGTCGGTGGACAGGGCGCGGATGGCGATCCTGCCCTCGCTCGTGTTCTGGGCGGCGTTCGCGACGAGGTTCGCCACCACGCGCTCGAGCAGCTCGCGGTTCGCGAGCGCTCCGAGGTCGGCCGGGCACTCGACTTCGATCGGAACGACCGCCGCCGGCTCGAGGGCCGCGATCGCCTCCTCGACTACCCCGAGGAGCGGCACGATCTCGACCTTCGCCGGCTCGGCTCCCGTCTCGGCGCGGGCGAGCGTGAGCAGCGCTTGGACGAGCCGCTGGAGCCGCTTCGACTCCCGCTCGATGTGGCCGAGGAACCGCTCCTGCGCCTCGGGGTCCTCCTTCGCCCCCGCCTGGAGCACCTCGATCGCGCCGGCGATCGCGGCGAGCGGCGTGCGCAGCTCGTGCGCCGCGTTCGTGACGAACTCGCGCTCGGCGACCTCGCGGCGCTGACGTTCGGTTACGTCTTGGACGACCGAGATCGCGCTGACGATTCTGCCCTTCGAGTCGTGGATCGGCGCGCTGCCGAGCTCGACCTTGAAGCGCGCGCCGTCGCTTCGGACGATCTCCCCGCGCTCGCCGCTCACCCGCACGCCTGTTCGGAGCGACCGGACGACCGGCCACTCGTCCGGGCCGTACCTGGAGCCGTCCTCCCGGTAGCCCTCGCGCTTGGAGAGCTCGACTGCGTCGCCGAAGATCGCCGTTGCGGCCTGGTTGACCATCTCGAGCCGCTCCGTCCGCGCCTCGATCAGGACAAAGCCGATCGGAAGGTTGTCGACGATCGTCGCGAGGCGAGCGCGCTCCGACTCGAGCTCCTCGGTCCGCTCGGCGACGCGCGCCTCCAGCTCGGACGCGAACAGGTGGAGCTCGATCTCGTCCTGACGCTGCTTCGTGATGTCCTCGAGCGACCAGCGCAGCTCCTGCGCGCCGCTCGCGTCGTCGGCTCGGCGAACTCGGGCCCGGACGATGATGTCGTCGCGTCCACGCGGCACGAGCTGGAACTCGAGGTCGCGGACGCGGAAGTCGTGCGCCACGGTGCCGAGGAGGTGGCGGAACCGGCGACGCTCGTGGGCGGGAATGAACGCCGCCAGCGGCTTGTGCGCGAGCTGCCGAGCGTCGGCGCCCAAGAGCTCTTGCGCCGGCAAGTTGGCCGCCTTGATCGCACCGAAATCGTCGGTGACGAGGTACGCGATCGGCGCGATCGCGAAGAGCTCCTCGTAGCGCCGCCGCTCGAGGTCGAGCTCGAGCTGCGTCGCGACGAGGGTCTCGTTCTGGCGGCGCAGCTCCTCCTCGGCGGCCCGGAGCTGCTCGAGGGCCTCCGAGAGCTCCCCGGCGGCGCCGCTCATGACGCGGCCGGCTGCTCCGCTCGCATCAGGAGGATCGCGCCGTGGACCGAGTCGCGGCTGTGGTTGCGGAGCGGCGTCAGGTCGACGTGGCATTCGACCTCGCGCCCGCGGCGTGTCAGCGCGCGCAGGACCACCTCGACCTTCTCCTCGCCCGCGAGGATCCGACCGATCGGCGCCCTGAGCTCGGGGATCGGGATGCCGATGTCGAGCGACAGCAGGCGGTGGCCGAGGACCTCGTCCGCCCGCAGCCCCCACAGGTCGTACGCGCCCTCGTTCCAGGCGCGCACCTCGAGGTCGCGGTCGACGACGATCACCGCCACGCGCATGCTCTCGAGCACGCTCTCGACGAACGCGGTCGCCTCGTGGATCTCCTCCGTCCGCAGGTGGAGCTCGTCGTTCACCGTCTCGAGCTCCTCGTTCGTCGACTGGAGCTCCTGGTTCATGGTCTCGAGCTCCTCGTTCGTCGACTGGAGCTCCTCGTTCGTCGTCTCGAGCTCCTCGTTCGTCGACTGGAGCTCCTCGTTCGTCGTCTCCAGCTCCTCGACCGTCGATTGCAGCTCCTCGTAGGCCGTCTCGAGCTGGCGCTTGGCTGCGCTCACCTCCTCGCGGAGCTGGTTGAACCGCGTGACGTCGGTCGCGTTGATCGCGACGCCGACCACCTCCCCGGCGGGCGTGACGAGCGGCGAGACCTGGATGTCGAGGGCGTGCGTCGAGTCGGGCCGGTGCAGCTCCACCCCTCGAACCCAGACCGGATGGCCCTCCGAGTAGACGCTCTCGATCCGCGAGCGCAGCTCGGTCGGCCGGTACGAGAGCGGCAGGTCTTGGATCGGCCGGCCCACGTCTTGCTGGTTCACGTCGAAGAGGACTCGTGCGTGCGCGTTCGCGTGGATGACGGTCCCGTCGCGGTCGATCACGACCTGGGCCACCGGTGCCGCGTCGAGTGCGGCGTCGAGCACCGTCGCGTCGGTCTCTCGGCTCGAGACCCGGCCGCGGCGCGCACGCCCCGGCGCCATGACCGCGCGGATCGGGCGGCTCGAGACCTTCGTGAAGACCCTGCGCTTCAGGTCGACCGCCGCAAAGAGCGGCGAGCGCGCGACGAGCGCCTCCGACTTGCCGAGGAAGACGAAGCCGCCGTCGCGGAGCGCGAAGTGGAAGTTGCGCAGGATCCGCTCCTGCGTGTCCGTCGTGAAGTACATGAGCGTGTTTCGCGAGATCAGGAGGTCGATCCGCGAGATCGGCGGGTCCTGGATCAGGTCGTGGCGGCCGAAGATGACGTTGCGCCGGAGGTCCTGGCGGAAGACGAAGCTCGAGTTCGACGCCTCGAAGTACTTCTCCCGGAGCGGCGGGGGGACCGGCGCGACGTCCTTCGCCGTGTACCGCGCGTGCCGCCCCGCCGCGAGCGCGCTGTCGTCGACGTCGGTCGCGTAGATCTTGACGCGGCGGCTGAACTCCTCCTCGCCGAGCGCCTCGCCGAAGACCATCGCCGCCGTATACGCCTCCTCGCCGGTCGCGCAGCCCGTCGACCACACGCGGAGGTCGCTCGGGTTCGCCGCGAGGATCTCCGGGACGACCTCGTCGCGGACGTAGTCCCAGGCGGCCTCGTCCCGGAAGAACGAGGTGACGTTGATCAGGATCGTGTCGAAGAGCGCGACGAACTCGTCCGGGTCGTTTCGGAGCAGCTCCTGGTACTCGGCGAACGAGCCGACCCGGCGTTCCTGGAGCCGCTTCGAGATCCGCCGTATGAGGCTTGGACGCTTGTAGCCGCCGAAGTCGAAGGCGCGAGTCTCTCGGATGAACTCGAGGAGCTCCTCGAACTCGGCGTTGGGCTCGATCTCGGTCGCCTCGGTCACGGCACCTGCTCGATCGGCTCGTCTTCCTCCTCCGCCTCCGGCGGAACGTGGAAGCTATGCAGTGCTTCGCGCAGGGTGAGCGCGTGCTGCACCGTGTCCTCCGCCGAGCGCGCGTAGCGCATCGCGGTGCGGCGGTTTCCGTGCGCCGTCATCCGCTGGGCGATGCGGCGGAGCATCGCCGCACGCTCCTCGAGCGCACGAAGCGCCGACCACATCGCCGCCTCCACGGACTCCGACTGCTCGGTGAGGAGCGTCTCGAGCGAGAACTGGTGCCCCGTGCGGCAGCGGAAGCGGAGCACGCCCGCCTCGTGCGCCTCCCAGAGCGCCCCGTTGCACTCTGGGCACGTGAATCCGCTCGGCTTCCCGGGCTGCGGCTGCTCGGTCGAGCCGCGGTCGACGGCCACGAGGCTCTCCTCGATCACCTCGTCGACGGGTGCGGCGTCGGCGGGGTCGGGCGGGACGCGAGCGACGAGCTCCGTCAGGAGCTCGGCGATCTCCGAAGCCGAGACGACGTGGTGCGGGTGCGCGCCCTCGATCGCCGCGAGCGGCATGCCCGCGTAGAGCGCGTCGGAGGGGCTCTGGACGACGGTGTGCCCACCCGCCGCCTTCACCGCGGCGAGGCCCGCCGCTCCGTCGTCGAGGACGCCCGAGAGGATGACCCCGACCGACCGCGCGCCGTAGACCCGCGCCGCGCTGCGGAAGAGCGTGTCGATCGCGGGGCGGTGGCCGTTCTCGCGCGGCCCGCGCACGAGCCGCACGGATTCGTCCTCGACGAGGAGGTGGTGGTCCGGCGGCGCCACGTAGATGCAGCCGTCCTCGATCGCGTCGCCGTCGGTGGGGTGGATCGCGGGGAGATCGCCGGCGCGCTGGAGGATCGCCGGCAGCACGCTCGTGCCGCCAGCGGCGAGGTGAAGCACGACGAAGATCGCTGCCTCGAGCTGACGCGGAAGGCCGGCCACGATCGTCCGCAGCGCCTCGACGCCACCAGCGGACGCTCCGATGACGATGACGGTCCGCTGGGTTGGTGTGCCGTTCGCGGCTGAGCGCGCCTCCTGACTCTGGCCATGATAGACCCGTTTCGTGGAGACAACCGTGGTCGTCGCGGTCGGCGATTCGATCTCGGCCGGCTCACCCGGATGGGACCCGGATCCGGCCGTGCGGGCGCGGATCGCGGCGCCGACTCCCGAGAGCTCCTGGGAGCACTGGGTCGCGCTCGCGGAGCCTCGTCTCGAGCTTCGGAACTGCGGGGTCTACGGCGAGCGGACGGACGAGATCGCGCGGCGGCTGGACGCGTGCGCGGCGGGCGCCTCAGTGCTCGTCGTCCAAGGTGGGATCAACGACGTCGCGCAAGGTCGGGCGGTCGAGGACGCGGCTGCGTCGCTACGCGCGATGGTTCGGCGCGGGCACGAGCTCGGGCTTCGCGTGCTGCTCTGCGACGTGCTGCCGTGGAACGCCGGCTACCCGCGCTTCGACGGCGCGATCCGGCGGCTGAACGCTCTCGTCGCGGCGGTCGCCCGGGAGGAGGGCGTCGCGCTCGTGCCGTTCCACGACACGCTCGAGGATCCCTCGCGACCGGGGCGGATGCGCGAGGACTGGGTCGCGGACGGCGATCATCCGTCCGTCGCCGGCTACCGGCGGCTGGCCGGCGTCGTGCTAGATCGACTCCGCTAGGTCGTTCAGGCGCCGCTGGAGCGCGGCCAGGAAGCGGCCGCCCGCCTCGGCATCGGCCGCGCTCGCGTCGATCGCGAGGCTGAACCAGACCCGCGGGCGGATGGTCAGCATCCGCTGGAACGAGATCGGCTTCTCGAGCACCCGACCGACCGTGACGCGGACGATCTGCGGCCCCGGCTCGGCCGGGACGTGGACGTCGACCGGGTAGCCGCCGAGGTTCGAGAGCGACGCGCTCGCGTTCGCGGTGTCGGCCTCGGTCAGGGCGCCCGTGCGCGCCGCCTCGATCAGGCGCTCCCGCTCGGCGGAGATCTGGAGGAGGTCGAGCGCGTCGGCGCCCCGGTAGACCGGCCAGACCGTCCCGCCGGGGCCGGCCGCGGAGAGCGCGAGGTCGACGGTCTCGGCGGTGGTGCCGCCGGGGACGCCGTTCAGCTCCGGGACGTCGCGGAGGGCGCGCGAGACGGCGAACACGAGCAGGTCGGTCAGCGTCGTCTTCCCCTCCCAGCGGCGCGTCGCGGCGCGGTGGGCGTCGACGAGGCCGTCGCCCGCGAGCTCGCCGCCGACGTGGATCGCCGCGCGCCGCCCGGCCGCGACGGGTGCCGGCGGGGGAGGCCCGGGCGCGACCGGCGCGGGCGGAGGCGGCGGTGGTGCGGGCGGCGGAGGCGGTGGCGAAGGTGGCGGCGGTGCGGGCTCGGGCGCCGGCGGTGGCGGCGGAGGAGGTGGCGGCGGAGGAGGAGGTGGAGCTGGCGGCGGCGGAGGAGGTGGAGGTGGCGGCTCCGGCGCGGGCGGTGGAGGCGAAGGCGGTGGCGGTGGCGGAGGCGGTGGCGCCGGCTCGGGAGGGGGAGGCTGCTCGGCCGCGGGCCAGGCCTCGGTCGGCTGGGGCGCGGCGGCCGCGCGCCGCTCGAGCTCGTAGTCGGGCAACGGCGGCGCCTCGGGCGGTGGCGCCGGAGCCGGCGGCTCGGGCGTGACGGGCGGCGGATGCGCCGCCTCGGCCGCCGCAGCCACCTCCTGGTCGGTCAGGATCTCGGCGAGGGTCGCGCCGACGGGCACCGTCGTCCCACGCTGCACGACGATCCGGATCGTCCCCTCGGCCGGCGACTCCACCTCCATCGTCACGCGGCCCATCTCGATCTCGACGACGGGCTGGCCCGCGGCGACCCTGACCCCGTCTCGGACGAGCCAGCCGAAGACTCGCCCCGTGTCCTTCGTCGGCGAGAGCTTCGCGAGCTTGAGCGGGATCACAGGGTGGATTAGTACAACAGCTAGAGCTCTAGCTCTAGCCCGTCGTGCGCCTGCTCGAGGTCGGCGTCGAGCGGCAGCTCGGCCGGCCGGTGCGTGATCAACAACCGCCGTGCGCGGGAGGCCGTGAACGCTTCGATCGCCTCCTCGGCGGAGAGGTGGCCGCGCGGGTCGCCGTCGAGGTCGCCGCGCTCGAGGGTCGCCTCGCAGAGGAAGAGGTCGGCGTCGCGCGCGAGCTCCGTCAGCTGGTCGGACGGCGCCGAGTCGCCCGAGTACGCGAGCGTCGCGGCCGCGTTCGAGACGCGAAAGCCGTACGTCTCGACCTGGTAGTGGGGCACGCGCAGAGGCGTGACCTCGAGCCCGGCCGTGGCGAACGCCGTCCCGCCCCGGTACTCGTGCAGCCGGAACACCTTCTCGAACATGTGCGGGATCCCGAACCGGTCGGCGAACTCGTGCATCAGGGCGAGCCCGGTCGGCGGCAGCCACAGCTCGGGCGGCGGGACGAGGTCGCCGAACCGGTAGAGCGAACCCCAGACCCACGGCACGATGTCGCCCCAGTGATCGAGGTGGAAGTGCGTGATCGCGATCGCGTCGACCCGCGGCCACCCCTCGCGCGCGCGCAGGCGCGCGAGCACCCCGGGGCCGCAGTCGAGCAGCAGGCGGCCCGGCCCTTCGACGAGGTACCCCGACTGCGTCCCGCCCGGATTCGGCCACGCGGGCGAGCAGCCGAGGACGGTCAGCTTCATCCGCACATCTTCGCTCACTTCCCCTGTCGCACCTCTTCGTCATAGAATCGCCGCCGTGAGCGCGCCGACCGAGATGCTCCGCAACGTCCCGCTCTTCGCCGACCTGAGCCGCCGCGAGCTCGAGCAGGTCGCCGGGTCGATGAAGGAGCGGAACTTCGACGAGGGCAAGGCGCTCACCACCGAAGGCGAGGGCGGCGTCGGCTTCTTCGTGATCGAGGACGGTCGCGCGAAGGTGACCGTTCGCGGGGAAGAGCGCGGCGAGCTCGGCCCCGGCGACTACTTCGGCGAGATCGCGCTGATCACCGAGGGCAGCCGGACGGCGACGATCACCGCCGAGACGCCCGTCAAGGCCTGGGGGATGACGATGTGGGACTTCCGCCCGCTCGTCGAGGCGAACGCGCAGCTCTCCTGGGCGATGCTCCAGGCGATGGCCAAGCAGCTGCGCGCCGCCGAGGGCCGCGCCGGCTAGCGCGACCCGCCCCCGTCAGTGGAGGCTCGGCTCGCGGCCGAGCGCCAGCTCGCCGAGGAACGAGTACGCCCGATTCGCGCCGAGGGGGTGCATGAAGGCGGTCGCGCGGACATCGCGGTAGGCGCGCGCGAGCGGGCTGCCGTTCAGGTAGCCGGCGCCGCCGGAGAGCGCCAGCGCCCGGTCGACGACGCGCACCGCCGTCTCGCCGACGAACGCCTTCGCGCTCTGCACGTCGGCGAACAGGCGCTTCAGGTCGTCCGGCGGGGGCGGCGCGGCCGGGTTCGCCGATTGCTCCTCCTCGACGAGCATGGCCGCACGCGAGAGGGTGGCGCGGCACGCGGCCAGGTCGAGGACGTTCTCGGCCGCGAGCATCAGCGTTCGGGCGTCGAAGTCGTCGCGCCTGCCGAGCCGGTCGCGCACGTACGCGTCCGCGGCCTCCGCGACGCCGAGCGCCGCGGCCGCGTGCAGCAGCCCCGCGCCGAGCGTCCGCTCCATGTAGCCGACGGCGTCGCCGGTTGCGAAGCCGCCGACGAGGCCAGCCGACGGAAGCCGAACGTCCTCGAACGAGACCGAATGGCTGCCCGAGGCGCGCATCCCGAGCGCGTCCCAGTCGTCGTGGACGACCACTCCGGGCGTCTCGCGCGGGATCAGGGCGTAGCCGAACCGTTCGCTGCCGTCGCCGTTCGAGAACGTCACGGTGGCGTAGAAGACGTCGGCGGCGGGCGACATCGTGCAGAAGGCCTTCCGGCCGGAGACGATCCAGCCGTCCTCGGTGTGGGTCGCCCTCGTCGCGGGGCGCGTGAGATCCTGGCCGTGTTCGCTGACGGCCGCGGCGAAGACGGTGCCCTCGCGCGCGATCTTGTCGAGAGCCCCGGCGAACGCCCGGATGCGCCGCTCGTCGCCGGACGCGACCGCGATCTGCCAGCGGCGCACGACGTTCAACACGTAGACGAGGTGCATGTTCACGCCGATGGTGAGCGCCGCGTCGCCGCGGGCGAGCCGGCTCGCGGCGACGACGACGTCGTGCGTCGACGTGACGCCGAGGCCGCCCTGCTCCTCCGGGATCGAGGCGGCGAAGAAGCCGCTCTCCTTCACCGTGGCGAAGCTGTCGAAGGGGAAGCTGCCGTCGCGGTCATGCGCGGCAGCCTGCGGCGCGATCTTGTCGGCGAGGCTCTCCGCGAGCGCGACGAGACGCACTCCGGCTTCCGTTCTGGCTGTCAGTTCGCTAGGCATCGGGTACTCCGTTCGGTCGGGGGGTCGGCCAGCGTCCGGTAGGCGCGGCGGTGGTAGAGGAGCGGGCTGCCGGACTGCGCGGCCAGTGCGGCGCGCACGCGGGCGACGAAGACGGTGTGGTCGGCGACACGAATGGCCTCGGAGACCTCGCAGTCGAGGTGCGCGAGCGCGCCGGCGACGGCCGGGCTCGCGCTCGCCGCGTCGCGTGGTGCGACGAAGCGCTCCAGGAACTTGGGCGCGCCGGGCGCCGAGCCGTGGTGCGCGACGGGGAGCTGGTTCTCGGCGAGGATGCTGACGCCGAAGCGACCCGTCTCGCCGATCGCCCGTGCCCCGATCGACTCGGAGCCGAGCGAGACGAGGACCGTCGGCGGGTCGGTCGAGACGGACGCGAAGGCGGTGACCGTCATCCCCCACGGCCGGCCGTCGACCGAGCACGTGACGATGACGACGCCGGCCGCGAGCGCGCTCATCGCGTGGGTGAACTCGCGGGCCGACGCGAGCTCCGGCGTCGGGTCGGTGATGAGCTTCAGGGGGCGGGTCATGGTGTCTTCCTCGCGAGGTGGCCGGCGACGAGCCGCCGCCGGCCACGTCCGAATCGGTCACGCAGTCGTCACGTCCAAGGTGACGGGAACGCCGTTCGTGACCATGTCGAAGACGGCCGAGCGCTGCTGCGCGCGCTCGACGACCTCCCGCAGCTTCTCCTCGGGCGCGTCGCCCTCGACGTGGAAGGAGACGCGGATCTGCTCGAAGCCGTTGCGGTAGTCGTCGTCGAGGCCGAGCGCGCCCCGCACGTCCATGTCGCCCTCGAGGGTCGACTCCACCTTCGTCAGGTGGACCCCGCGGGCGGCCGCGACGTAGACGAGCGAGGTCGTCAGGCACGCGGCCAGGGCGTGCAGCAGGGCCTCGGCCGGGTTCGGCCCGGTGTCGCTGCCGAGCAGGATCGCCGGCTCGCCCGCGTCGATCGCGAACTCCTCCGCCCGGGAGGTGTCCTCCTGGTTGGCGGCGTAGAAGTCGCGAATCGTGGTGCGGTTGTGCGCGCCGTCGATCCAGCGGTTCCGCGCCCGGAACTGGAACCTCGCGAGCGACGGGTCGGCGACGAGCGCGTCGAGCGTCCCGTAGAGCTGCTGGGTGTCGACGCCGTTTCTGATGATCTCGGTGGTCGTAGCCACTGGATGTCCTCCGTTCTGGTAGTCCCGGTCGATTGCCGTCTCGACGACGCGCTCGTAGAGGAGCTCCGCCCGCCGCGCGGTCTCGTGGACGCTCTCGGCGGTGGTCGCCTCGACGAGCAAGAAGCAGGTCTCGTCGTCGGGGACGAAGATCGATCGCAGGAGCCGGATCGGCCGCCCCTCGGCGGTCAGCTCGGCGGCTGCGAGGCCGAGGCGGTCCGCACCGTCGGCGATCGCTTCGCGGTTCGTCTTCGAGACGTACAGCTCGACTAGGAACTCGGTCATGCGCTCCAAGCTAGGGCGCGCCCGGCCCAGGCGAAATACCGAAGACCCACAGTCTTTTGGGCGCTACGCGCGCTCGGAAAGGCGGCGGGCGAGCTGCGTTCGCGAGCGGACGCCGAGCTTCGCGTACGCGTTCTTCAGGTGGACCTCGACCGTGCGCACGCTGACGAACAGGCTGCGCGCGATCTCCTTGTTCGCGAGCCCGTCCACGGCGAGCTCCACGACCCGGCGCTCGGCGGGAGTCAGGCCGCCGTCCGTCCGGGGCCGGCGGCCGCCGAGGCGTGCGCGCTCGGCGCGCGCCTCGTCCGCCCACCCCGGCGAGCCGAGCGCGTCGAGCTCCGCCGCGGCCTGGTCGAGCGCAGCTCGTGCGGCGGCCCACTTGCGAAGCCTGCGCTGCGCGTGTCCGAGGGCGAGCAGCGTCCGCGGCCGCTCGAAGCGAAGGCCGAGCGTGCCGTACGCGTCCGCTGCCTCCGCGAGGTCGCTTGTCGCCGCGTCGTCGGGGCCGGACGCGAGCCGCACGAGCGCGTCGCATCGCTTCGCCGTCGCGAGCCCCCAGGGATGCTCCTGCTCCTCCGACAGCGTTCGCAGCCGATCCGTCACCTCGCGCGCCTCGTCGAGCTGGCCGAGCTCGACGAGCGCCTCGACGAGATCCGGCGCGACGGGAAACGCTCCGGGCTCGTCGACGCCCTCGCGGCGGGTGTGCTCCCAGACCTCCCGCAGGCTCTCGGCGGCCTGTTCGGGCTCGCGCCGCAGCAGCGCGGAGATTCCGCGCGCTCGGAGCGCCTCGAGCCGGTCCCACTGGTTGCCGGCCGCCTGCGCGCCCGCGAGGGCCTCGGCCGCCCACCGCTCCGCCTCCTCGGGAAAGCCGCGGCCGGCGGCGAGCAGCGCGCGGCAGCGCTCGTACATCGACCACATCACCCGCTCCGACGACTCCGCCCACTCGTCCAGCAGGCGCGCCACGGGCGCCCAGTTGCCGCAGCGCAGCTCGAGCTGGCACATGTGCAGGCGCTGCAGGACGTAGGAGTACGCCTCGCCGCGCTCGTCGGCGAGCCGGAGCAGCGAGGTGAGAACGGCCCGCGCCTCCTCGAGCTCGCCTCGCCAGAGGAGGCGCTGGCCGGCCACTCGCTCCGGCGAGCCGGTGACGGAGAACGCGGCGTCCGAGGCGGCTCGGAACCTCTGGCAGACGTCGTCGATCGGCCGTCCGCGAAGCGCCCGCGCCCAACCGAGGGCGTACAGCGCGAGCCGCTCGAGGCGGGCGTCCGCGTGCGGCGCGACCGCGAGGGCCTCGAGCGCCACGGCCTCCGCCTCTCGAATCCGCTCGACGCCGATGACGGTCTCGTTCTCCGCGATCTGCACGCGAATCGACTCGCGCAACGCCGCGTCGCCCGCGCTCTCGACCAGCGCGTCGGCGAGATACGCCCGGATCTCGTCGTTGCTGCTGGCAGCCCCAGCCGTGAGAAGCAGCAGCGCCCGCGCGCGCGGCGGGCCCGAGGGCAACGAGCCGAGCGCGGGGGAGAGGAGATCCGTCAGCCGCTGCGGCTCGCCCGCCTCGACGAGGTACGCGCCGAGCCCGAGCAACCGGTCGGTGCGCGCGACCGAGGCCGGAGGCGTCAGACGCAGCGCATGCTCGGCGAGCACGACGGCGTCCCGGCGGCCACCCCGCGCAGCCGCGGCGGCGGCCGCGACCGCGGCGGCGCCGGCAAGCTGCTCGTCCGGACCGGGAGCCGCAAGCGCGAGGTGCAGCGCGCGCGACTCCTCGTCCGCGGCGAGCCGCGCCAGAGCCAGATGGAGCTCGCGGCGCTCGGCCGGGCGCGCACGGCTCCTGGCCGTCGTCGCGAACAGCGGGTGCGCGGGGCGAGCCCGGTCGCCGTCGAGCACCACCACCCCGGCTTCGACGGCCTCGTCCAGCGCGGCGGTGTCCGCGAGCGCCGTCAGCTGGGAGACGCGCAGGTCGGCCTGCAGCGCGAGGGCGAGCAGAAGCCGTCGCACGCCGTCCGTGAGCTGAGCCACGCGCAGGCCCAGCAGATCCTCGACCTCGTCGGGGACCGGAAGGTCGTCGTTGAGCGCCGGCGTCCCGCGCGCGGCCAGAGTGCGGCCCACCTCGATCGCGAACAGCGGGTTGCCGAGCGTGGTCTCGAAGACGCGGCGAAGGACGTTCCGCGGCAGGCTCAGCCCGAGCCGCTCGGCGAGGACGCGCCGCGTCGCGCCGAAGCTCAGGTGTGCGACCTCGACGCGTTCCAGTGGCCGTCCTTCGAGCGCGCGCTCGAGCGGAGATGGCGGGCCGGGGCGGCGCGCGAGCAGGAACGCGACCGCCTCGCCGTCGAGTCTGCGGGCGGCGAAGGCGAGCGCGTCGGCGGACGCACGATCGAGCCACTGGAGGTCGTCGACGGCGACGAGGAGCGGCTCGCGGGCAGCGAGGGCGCGCAACGCGTTGAGCAGGCCGATCGCGATCGCGTGCGCCTCCGGCGGAGCGCCCGCCGGCTCGGCCCGGAAGAGCGTCACCTCCAGCGCGTGCAGCTGGGGAGGCGGCAGGCCCGCGAGCTCGTCGCGACCGACGCCGTCGAGCAGGTCGACCAGCGCCGCGGACGAGAGCAGCGTCTCGGCGCCGCTCCCGCGTGCCGAGAGGACGCGAACGCCGCGCTCGCGGGCGAGCCCGACGCCGGCCTCCCAGAGAGCCGTCTTGCCGATCCCCGGCTGGCCGGTGAGAACGAACGCCCGCGGCGAGCCCTCTGTCCGGAGGAACGCGTCCAGCGCCGTCAGCTCGGCCTCGCGGCCGACGATCTGCCCGCCCCGCTCTGCCGTCTCGCTCACCTGCCCTCGCGCGGGCATAGCACAGCGTCAGTCGCGGTGCAACGGCCGCGTCCTTCGGCGCTCGGCGATCACGCGATCGCGGCTCCTTTCCGTAAGTCGCCGCGAGACGTGGGTAGATCGCGAGATGCTCGGGTATGGGCTCGCAGAGACCACGGAGGTGAGATGAGCCAGGGTTCCTCGATCACACGCACCGACTTCGTCTTCCTGCCGATCACGAGCTTCGGGCGAGCCGAGGAGTTCTACGGCACGACGCTCGGTCTGGAGTGCTCCAAGCGCTACGACAACGACCTCGGCGGCGAGTTCGAGACCGGGAGCCTCACGATCCAGCTCGTCGACGTCGCCAAGATCGGGCGCGAGCTCGAGCCCAGCACGGGCGCGATCGCGCTCCACGTCGACGACGTCGAAGCGGCGCGCTCGGAGCTCGAGTCGCGCGGCGTCGAGTTCGAGGGCGAGACGATGGACAGCGGCGTCTGCTACATGGCGTACTTCCACGACCCGGACGGGAACGCGCTGATCCTGCATCACCGCTACGCGCCGCCGGGAGCGAGGCCGACGCCCGGGCCCTAATCGGTTTAAGGGGCTCGTAAGACCGCTGAAAGACGTTCCTGCCTATTCTCGCCGCGTTCACCCAGGCGAGGAAAGGGGGGCGCGTCGTGAGGGCGAGATCGCTGGTAACCGCTGCCTGCGCAGTCTTTGCGCTCGCGGCGCCGACGGTCGCTTCGGGCTCGGGCTCGCGCTCGGTCGCTCAGGCCGCCGCGGGCAGCTGGACGGCGACCGCGAGCATGTCGTTTGCGCGCGCGTACCCGACGGCGACGCGGCTCGCCAACGGGCGCGTCCTCGTGGTCGGCGGCGCCGGTGTGAGCACGACCGAGCTCTACGACCCGCCCACGGGTACGTGGATCCCCGGCGGGACGCTGAGCGAGCCGCGCGGGCTCCACGTCGCCGTGCGTCTCGCGGATGGACGCGTCCTCGTCGCCGGCGGCGGCTCGTACACCGCGAGCGCCGAGCTCTACGACCCCGCGACGAACCGCTGGACGCCGACCGGGAGCATGAACGTCGGCCGGATCACGTTCACCGGCACCTTGCTCCGCGACGGGCGCGTGCTCGTCGTCGGCGGTCTCTCCGCCAACGGCACCGGGGTGCAGGCGAGCGCCGAGCTGTTCAACCCGGCGACCGGCCGCTGGACGCCGACGGGCAGTCTCCGCACGCCCCGGCGGGATCACACGGCGACGCTGCTGCCCGACGGGAAGGTCCTGGTCGCGGGCGGCTTCAACTCCGACGGCTGGCTGCGCAGCGCGGAGCTCTACGATCCTGCCACCGGCCGCTGGCAGCGCGCGGCGCCCATGACCACCGCGCGCGCCGATGCGAGCGCGACCCTGCTCGGCAACGGCCGCGTGCTCGTCGCAGGCGGCGGCAACCCGAGCGCGCTCCGCTCCGCCGAGCTCTTCGATCCGGCCTCGGGCAAGTGGAGCCCAACCGGGAGCATGACCGACTACGACGGCGGTGCGGCCGCGCTCCTGCAAGACGGACGCGTGCTCGTGGCCGGCGGCGGCACGGGCGACGTCTACTCGCCCGCCACCGGCACTTGGGCGCCGACCGGCCCGATGGTCTACCCGTACGCGTCCGCCGCCGCTGCGCTGCTTCCCAACGGGCAGGTCCTGTACGCCGGCGGCACGCAGGTCAAGTACTGCGGCCCGTACTCCTGCGACGAGCCCTTGGCCGACGCCGAGCTGTACACGCCCTGAGCCAAGGAGCCGGCAGGCCCGCTACTCGAGGCGCACGTACGCGAGGTCGAAGTCGGTCGTGAAGCTGGCGTCGTCCTCGGCCTTCTCCCAGCGGCCCTCGATCGTCGTGCCGTCGGCACTGAACCGGCCGATGAAGCGCTGTGCGAACGGCTCGCCCTCGCGCCAGAGCTTCCACTCGCCGTCGCCGATGCTCATCTCGTAGACGCGACAGACGCCTCGATCGTCGGAGTACAGCTGGTGGTAGGTGCCGTTGGCCGCGTCGCAGCCGATGATCGAGACTCCGTCGGGCACTCCGGGTATGTCGATCGTGGAGCGCTCGATCAGGTGAGCTCCGGATTCGTGCCACTCGAAGGTCGTTCGGCCCTCGCCCGGCCACGGCGGGCCGCCGGGCGGAGTCGCCGTCATCCTCCAGGTTCCGACCAGACGATCGAGCTTCTTCAGCGCCGCCTCGGCGGTCGGTTGCTTCATTACTCGGCTCGCCGGTAGATCAGGACCTGGATGCCGTCCGGGCCGACGGTCTTGGTCTCCGCGAGCTTCAGCTCGAGCCTGTCGATGCCGTCGGGGAAGAGGCGCTTGCCGCGTCCGAGGATCGTCGGGAAGACCATCAGCCGGAGCTCGTCGACCAGGTCCGCCTCCAGGAGCGTCGCCACCACGGTGCCGCTGCCCGCGACGAGGATGACGCCGTCGGTCTCGGCCTTGAGCCTCGCGATCGCGTCCACCACGTCGCCGCCGATCACGGTGGTGTTCTGCCACTGCGGGTCCTTGAGCGTCGTCGAGACCACGTACTTGGAGTCGTTGTTGAGCTTGTCCGCGAACGGTCCCTCGCGGGACGGCCAGGCGGCTGCGAAGCCCTCGTAGGTCACGCGGCCGAGGAGCTGGACCTCGGCCTCCATCAGCTCGTCGAGCTTGAAGGTGTTTCCGTCCTCTCCGCGGTCGTACTCGAACGTCCAGCCGCCGTGCTCGTAACTCTCGGCTCCGCCCGGATCCTCGAACACGCCGTCGATCGAAACGAACTCTGTCTCCACCAGGTTGCCCATCGCCTCCGCCTTTCTCGTAGGTCTGCACCCTTAGACCCGGAAACGGCGGCGAGGTCATCGGAGGGCGGCCTGAATCGCCGCCCCGTTCGTCGGCGCTCAGCCGCGTCTGTGAAAGAGCACGTTGAGCTCTGCGCCTTTGCCGAGCCATGAGGCGCCGAACGCCCACGCTGAGACCCATTCACCGATCAGCAAGGCACGTGGCGGCCATCCCACCGACAGCGTGATCACGATCCACACGAGCGCGAGAACCATGAGGGCAGTGCAGGTCCAGTGGAACCGGCGCCAGGACGCTGGTGAGAAGTGCATCCCCGGTCGCGGAGGCCGGTTGCCTTCCCGAACCCCGAAGAAGAAGGTGATCAGGGTCAGGGATACGAGGAAGACGGCGGACGCGGTGAAGTGGACTCGCGTGCACCACGCCTCGCCGATTAGCTTCTGAAGCGGCGTGAGCGAGACGTGTGCGTACGGCGGTTGCCCGGTCGGGAAGAGCGGGATGGCGATCGCGCTCGTTCCTGCGAGCAAGCTCGCGGTGTTGTCGAGGTTGCGCTCGGCGACCTTGTAAGTGATCAGAAAGATTCCGATCGCGCTGAGGATGCCGACGAATTCGTCCCGCATCCCGGAGTAGTAGTAGACGCTGAGGGAGCCGCGAACGAAGGGGTTGCCGTGGAAGGCGAGCTTGTCGAGGAACACGAGCACGAGCGGAAGCACGATGCCGAGCACCCCGACGCCGACGCGCGCCCATAGGTACGAGCGGACGTAACGTCCTGCGTCGGTATCCGGGTCCGGCCGCGGCTCGACGTTCCGGACCGGCGTTAGGTAGCCGGTCATCTCTGGTCTCGGCCGACGCTCGGAAATACCGGGCGAGCCGCGGTCGTCCGGCAGGTCCTCGTTCCGGAGCCGAGGATGGTAATCGTGCCGCCGCTCACGAGCCCACCTTGTACCGAGTCTTACAGAGTTGGCGGCATCGTGCAACAAACGTGCAACAAAGTGTCTACCTAGAAGACCAACTGTGTGCGGTGCGCCAACGTAGCTCACGACTACCCGACCATCCGGCCGACCGATCACATCTTCGTCGGCTCGAAGGCGCCATGGTTCGAGATCACCGAAGACCTCCGAAAGCCCGAGGAGTAGTGAGACATGGACGCGGTGAACATACTGCTCGTCGTCGAGGGCGCTGTCGTGGTGCGCCTCCCTGACGGGGAGCAAACCCTGGAGCGCGGAGACCTCGTCTGCTTCCCCGCCGGTCCGGCCGGAGCGCACAAGGTGATGAACCGGTCTGCGTTGCCGGCGAGGACGTTGATCTTTTCGAGCTCGCGAGTGCCTGCCGTGTCCGTCTATCTGGACAGCGACAAGATCGGCGTGTGGCCCACGTACGAGGCGGACGAGCTGATTTCAGGCGCGGCAGCGCCGTCCCGTGGTCGGACGGCGAGGAAGGGTGGGAGCGAGCGGACTAGCGCTTCGGGCTCGCGCGCGTCCTCGCCTTGATCTCGCGGTAGAACGCACGCCTGCGCTTCGCCTCCTCGGCGCGAGCCCGCTTGTCGAGGCGGATCTCGAGGCGCCGCAGCTCCCGGCCGAGCTTGCGCCAGCTCTCGAGGCGCTCCCGGTCGAGCCGGCCGGAGCGGATCGCCGCCGTGATCGCGCAGCCGGGCTCGGTCTCGTGCGCGCAGTCGAAGAAGCGGCACTGCGCGGCCAGCTCCTCGACGTCGGCGAACGTCGTCTCGAGCCCCTCCTCCGACACCCAGAGCTGCAGCTCGCGCATCCCGGGCGTGTCGATCACGAGGCCGCCGCCTGAGAGCACGACGAGCTCGCGGTGGGACGTAGTGTGGCGGCCGCGGCCGTCCGCGCGGAGCTCGCGCGTCTCGAGCAGCTCCTCGCCCGCGAGCCGGTTCACGAGCGTCGACTTCCCGACGCCCGACGATCCGAGCAGCGCGAGCGTCCGACCGGGAACGAAGAGCGCGCCGAGCTCCTCGAGCCCCTCGCCCGTCTCGGAGCTGACGACGTGCACGGGGACGCCGAACGCGACCCCTTCCGCCTCGGCGACGCGCAGCGGCACCTCGTCGCAGAGGTCGCTCTTCGTCAGCACGATCCGCGGCTCGGCGCCGCTCTCCCACGCCATCGTCAGGTAGCGCTCCAGGCGCCGCGGGTTGAAGTCGCGGTCGAGCGCGGTGACGAGCAGCACGATGTCGACGTTGGCGGCGACGACCTGCTCCTCGCTCTCGGCCCACGCGACCTTGCGCGAGAACTTCGTCCGCCGCGGAAGCACGGCGTGGACGTACATCTCGCCGTACGCGACCCAGTCCCCGACCGCGGGGAAGTCGGCGCGGCCGGCCGCGCGGGAGCGAAGCCGCGGCGCCACCTCGGCGCGAAGCTCGCCGGCCTCGCCGTACAACACGTAGCCGCCGCGGTGCTCGACCGCCACGCGAGCCGGCGCGAGCCCCTCGGCCGCGTGCGGCTCGAACTCGATTGCGAGCTGGTCCGACCAGCCCAAGTCCTGCAGGTTCAACGCGAATACCTCCGTAGCTCGAGAGAAGACGACAGGCCGCCGGCGGCGGCTCGGAGCTACGGGAGGCGACTCGGAGGCGCTACAGGCGGACGCGGAAGAGGGTGCGGGCCAGCTCTGTCATCTGGGACATCCCTCCTTCCGTCGCTCGCGCCTGACCGACGCAGTATGCGGACGCGGCTACGACGGCGCAAGGTCGAACCGACAGCCGAGCGATTTGGCATCCTTGGAAGGAGCATTCGTTTGACATGGTTGGCATCGCGAGGAGATAGACGATGGCCGTGACGGTGAAGCTCGAGCCGGAGAACGCACTTCCCCGGCGAGAGCGCAAGGAGCTAGTCGAGGCGGTGACTCTCTTCGCCGATCTGCTCAGCCGCGTCCAACGCGGCGACCTTCGGGCGATCCGTGGCGACCTCGCCCGTTGGAACGTCGAGGGGCCCGGCTCGAGCGGGGTTGTGCATCCGGTGACCGGCCAGCCGGTCGCGTCCCGAGAAGAGCAAGCGCTGCTCGCGTTCCGCTCGTTGCTCCAGCTCTTCGAGGCGCGGCGCGCGCTTCTCGAGAAGGACACGATCACCGCTCCGCAGGTGGCCGAGCTGCTCGGCGTCAGTCGCCAGACTCCCTTGAACCGCGTGCGTGACAAGACGCTTCTGGCCGTCCTCGATCGGGGCGCCTGGAGGTTTCCGCTGTGGCAGTTCGACGCTGAGGGGGCCGACGGCGTCCTTGCGGGTCTGCCCGAGATATTGAAGGCGCTGGAGCCGCAACCGCAGTTCTCGAAGCTTGCGTGGCTTCGCCGCTCCAATCCCACGCTTGGCGGCCGAGAGCCGCTCGAGCTGTTGCACGAAGGCGAGGTCGTGCCGGTGCTCGACGCGGCTCGAGCTGCTGCCCAGTTGCCCTAGCTCGTGGTTCGCATCGACCCGCCGCCGCCGGGTCCCCGCCGGCTGCTTCGGCCTGTCCACTGGACGCTCCCGGTAGGAACGGACCTGTTCCGAATCTACGATCCACTCTCGCGCCACGGGCTGCGCCACGCGCGGCAGTTCCGATACGTCGGGCCGTTCGCGAGGTTCGATCACCACCGCGGCACCGGCCGGCGGGAACGCCGCGGGATCTGGTACGCGGGACTGACGCTCGGCGTAGCGGTCGTGGAGGCGTTCGACGTCGGCGTGATCGAGCCGCGGGGCGAGCGCCTAGCACGCCTGCGCACGAATCGCGAGCTGCTCCTGCTCGACCTGCACGGCAAGGCTGCGATGCGTTCGGGCACGGTCGCGGCCATCTCGGCGGCCGACCACGCACTCGCGCAGGCGTGGTCGCGCTACTGGTACGACGAGCCGGTGGTCTTCGGTGAGCTCGACGGGCTCTACTACCCGTCTGCCCACAACGGCGAGCCGGCGGTCGCTCTTTACGAGCGGGGACGGACGGCGCTCACCCTGCCGCGCGGTCACGATGCGCCGCTGACCGACCCGGACGTGCTGACCGACGTGCGCCGGATCGCGCTGGCCCACGGCCTGCTCGTGCTGTCGCCGCCTTAGGCCGCAAGCTCGTCCGCGACGAGGAGCGCTTCGTCGAGGGCGGCGAGGCCCTCCTCGATCTCGTCGCGTGTGATCACGAGCGGCGGGCAGACCATGACGACGTTCCAGTGCGTCATCAGGTGGAGCCCGCGTTCGAGCGCCGCCTTCGCGACGCGCCCGATCGGTTGTGCCGCCTCGCCGCTCGCGTTGAACGGCACGAGCGGCTCGCGGGTCTCCCGGTTCCGCACCAGCTCGAGCGCCCAGAAGCAGCCGAGGCCGCGTACCTCGCCGATCGAGGGGTGCCGCTCGGCGAGCTTCTGCAGCTCGGCCGCGAACACCTCGCCCATCGCGGCGGCGTTCTCGACGATCCCCTCCTCGCGGAACGCCTCGATCGACGCGACCGCCGACGCGCACGCGAGCGGATGGCCGCTGTACGTGAGCCCGCCGGCGAACATCTTGTCGCGCACCCAGTCGGCGATCGGCTCGGAGATCACCATCGCGCCGAGCGGCACGTAGCCGGAGTTGATCCCCTTCGCGACGGTGAGGATGTCCGGGACGACGTCCCAGTTGTCGCACGCGAACCAGCGGCCCGTGCGGCCGAAGCCGGCCATGACCTCGTCGCAGATCAGCAGGATGCCGTAGCGGTCGCAGACCTCGCGGATCGCCTGGAGGTAGCCCGGCGGCGGCGGGATGACGCCGTTCGTGCCCGTGACCGTCTCGAGGATCACGGCGGCGACGTTCTGCGGGCCCTCGTACTGGAGGATCTCCTCGAGATGCGGGGCTCCCGTGCAGACGGGGCACGGATCGGGATGGCCGGCTGGGCAGCGGTAGGTGTACGGGTCGAGCAACCGCACGATGCCCGGGATCCCCGGCTCGGCAGCCCAGCGCCGCGGGTCGCCCGTGGCGGTGATCGCGCCCCCGGTCGCGCCGTGGTAGGAGCGGTAGCGCGCGACGATCTTGGGTCGCCCCGTGTACCAGCGCGCGAGCTTGATCGCGTTCTCGTTCGCCTCCGCGCCGCCGTTCGTGAAGAACGACATCGCGAGGTTCCCGGGGGTCACCTCGGCCAGCAGGCGCGCGAGCTCGGAGCGCGCCTCCGTCGCCATCGGCGGCCCGATCGTGCAGAGCTTCTCGGCCTGCTCCTTGATCGCCGCGATCACCTTCGGGTGGCCGTGGCCGATCGAGACGTTGACGAGCTGCGACGCGAAGTCGAGGTAGCGGTTGCCGTCGTAGTCCCAGAACCAGCAGCCCTCGGCGCCGGCCACGGGCAGCGGGTCGATCGCCTTCTGGACCGACCAGGAATGGAGGACGTACCGCTTCGCGTCCTCGACGACGCGCTGTCCGACCTCCGGGTTCGCCTCGACCGTTGCCATGACGCCACCTCCCTCGTCGCTCGAGCCGATGGTAGTCGCTTTCGCGCCGCCGCAGGAGGAGCCGCGCTACGCTCACGTCCTCGGACGAGGAGGAACGATGACAGAGCTGGCGGAGGCCCCGAGCGAGCGCTCGGACGAGCAGGTCGCCTCGATCAACCACTGGATCGACGGGAAGCGGGTCCCGGGCCGATCGGGCCGGAGCGGGCCCGTCTACAACCCGGCGACCGGCGGGCAGACTGGCGAGGTCGACTTCGCCTCCGTCGAGGAGGTCGACGCGGCCGTCCAGGCGGCGAAGCGGGCGTTCCCGGCCTGGCGCGCGCTCTCGCTTTCCCGCCGAACCGACCTCTTCTTCCGGATTCGGAAGCTCGTCGACGAGCACCGCGAGGACATCGGCCGCATCCTCACCTCCGAGCACGGCAAGGTGCTCTCGGACGCCAAGGGCGAGGTCGCGCGTGGGCTCGAGGTGATCGAGTACTGCTGCGGGATCCCGGAGCTCTTGAAGGGCGGCTTCTCCGAGCAGGTCTCGACGGGGATCGACGTCTACTCGATCCGCCAGCCGCTCGGCGTCTGCGCCGGGATCACGCCGTTCAACTTCCCGGCGATGGTGCCCATGTGGATGTGGGCTCCGGCGCTCGCCTGCGGAAACACGTTCGTCCTCAAGCCGTCCGAGAAGGACCCGTCTGCCTCGCTCTACGTCGCCGAGCTGCTGAAGGAGGCCGGCGTGCCCGACGGCGTCTTCAACGTCGTGCACGGCGACAAGGTCGCGGTCGACGCGCTGCTCGAGCACCCGGACGTCGCGGCGGTCAGCTTCGTCGGCTCGACGCCGATCGCGCGGTACGTCTACGAGACTGGCACCCGGGCCGGGAAGCGCATCCAGGCTCTCGGTGGCGCGAAGAACCACATGATCGTCCTCCCCGACGCGGACGTGGACATGGCCGCCGACGCGGCCGTGAGCGCGGCCTACGGCTCGGCCGGCGAGCGCTGCATGGCGATCTCGCAGGTCGTGGCGGTCGGGCACGTCGCCGACGAGCTGGTCGAGGCGATCAAGGCGCGGATCCCGAAGGTCAAGGTCGGGAACGGGCTCGAGCCCGACGTCGAGATGGGGCCGCTCGTGACCCGCGAGCACCGCGACCGCGTCGCGTCGTACGTCGAGAACGCGCCGGGCGAAGGTGCGCGCGTCGTGGTCGACGGCCGCGAGGGCGCGCCCGAGCAGGGCTTCTTCCTCGCGCCGTCGCTCATCGACGACGTGAAGCCGGGCATGAAGGCCTACGACGACGAGATCTTCGGGCCGGTCCTCGGCGTGGCGCGCGTCGACACGTACGACGAGGCCGTCCGGCTCGTGAACGAGAACCCGTACGGGAACGGCACCGCGATCTTCACCCGCGACGGCGGCGTCGCGAGGCAGTTCCAGTTCGACGTCCAGGCGGGGATGGTCGGGATCAACGTGCCGATCCCGGTGCCGGTCGCGTACTACTCGTTCGGCGGCTGGAAGAGCTCCCTCTTCGGCGACACGCACATCTACGGCCCGGAGGGGATCAACTTCTACACGCGCGGCAAGGTCGTCACGTCGCGCTGGCCCGACCCGGCCACTTCGAAGGTCGATCTCGGCTTTCCGCAGACGCGGTAGCTCTCGCAGCAACGACGACTAGGAGGGCAGATGGCGACGCAAGAACCCATGCGGTCCCCGCACAACGAGCTGAAAGAGAGCCTCGGCGCTCCGGAGGCGGACGGCAACAGCGTCCAGGTCGACCCCGGCGGCGCCACGTTCCCGACGATCGGCGCGGCGCTCGCGAGCATCACCGACGCGTCGCAGAAGAAGCAGTACCTCCTGACCGTCGGGCCGGGCACGTACGACGAGCAGGTGACGCTCAAGCCGTGGTGCTACCTGCACGGCTCGGGGCAGGACCAGACCACCGTCTCCTGGCCGCCGCCGTCGGACGCGTTCAGCCGCGGCACGATCATCTCGGCGAGCAACTCGAGCGTCTCGGACATGACCGTCACGTGCGTCGGCGGAAGCTGGGGTGACTGGAGCACGGCCGTGAACGTCGGCGGCAGCTCGCCCTTCTACCTCGAGCAGGTGACGCTCGTCTCGGACGACCAGGGGAACTCGGGCATCAACAGCGAGACCGTCGCCGTGAACTGGAACACCAACGTGCAAGGGCCGTCGCAGGTCTACCTCTCGTATGCGACGGTGATCTCGCAGATGGAGAGCAACCAGTCGGTCGCGGTCGCGATGATCGTGAACGCGGCGAACGCGGAGCTGACCGAGTCGAAGGTGACCGCGACCGGGGGATCGCAGTCCTCCGGCGTCCTGTCGAACGGAGGCGCGGTCGTCAACCTCTACAACTGCGCCGCCGCGGGTCAGACGTGGGCGCTCGGCATCCCGGACTACGTCTCGACCCTGATCGCGACGAACTGCCAGATCGACGGCCCTGTCGCACAGGGCGTCCAGATCATCAACAACTGAGGCGACGTGCGCCTAACGAAATCCTTGCGGCCCGCAAATCCGCTCCGTACACGCGGGGCGTAGTTGACCGCATAGATCGTCGAGGCGTCCCTCCATGGCGCCCTCAGGACGAAGGCGAGGCCGGGCGGCCGAGGGGGGCGCCCGGCCTCGTCGCGGTCGGGGCCAGCGGTCCTGATACATACCGATATTGGAATATGATGAGGCCGTGGCCCGCTCTTCCACGACCTCGGATGTCTTCAACGCAGTTGCCGAGGCGCGCCGTCGCGAGATCCTGGACGCGCTGATCGAAGGCGAGAAGGCGGTCGGGGCGATCGTGAACGACCTCTCGATGTCCCAGCCTCAGGTCTCGAAGCACCTGCGGGTGCTCAGTGAGGTCGGACTCGTCAGGTGCCGGGCGGAGGGGCGCCGTCGGCTGTACAGCCTGGAACCGGCGCGCCTTCGGCCGTTTCACGACTGGTTGGCCAAGTACGAGCAGGCGTGGAACGACCGAATGGATCGGATGGACGACTACCTCAAGGAGCTCCAACGACAAGGAGAGCCGCAATGATGCCTAATCGGCATGGATCGGCAGTCATTGAATTCCCGAGCGAGCTCGAGATCGTCACCACTCGAGAGTTCGACGCTCCGATCGAGCTCGTCTTCGACGTCTTGACGAAGCCGGAGCACGTGAGCAAATGGTTCGCTCCATTTACGGATCGGGTGACCGAGTGCTCGATCGACCTGCGCGTCGGCGGGAGCTACCACATCGTCTTCGTGACCGAGGACGGAACCGAGTGCTCGTTTCGGGGAACCTACTTGGAGGTCGAGCCGCCGACCCGGACCGTCGAGACGTGGCTGTTCGAAGGGTGGCCGGATGCGGATGCCGTCGAGACCGTGGATCTGCACGAGACCGACGGCGTGACGACGCTGACGATGAAGCTGGCGTTCCGCGACAAGGCCGGCCGCGACCACATGACCAAGTCCGACGGCCAGGAGGACAGCTTCAACAAGATGGAGGACTACTTGAGGTCGCTGCTCGATCGGAAGGAAACGGTCTCTGGGTAGTCGAGGCTCGAGGCCTAGGTGCAGCTCGAGGCCTTCGGCGTCCGGTTCGAGACGGCCGTCGAGGCGCTGCCGCTCCAGCCGCCGCCGTACGCCTTCACCTGGTACCAGTAGGTCGTGTTCCACGTGAACGACGTGCCCGAGGGCCCGTTCGCGGTGTACGTCGTCCCGGAGACCGGCGTCGGGCCGATCTGCGTCCACGGGCCGGTGCTCGACGTGCCGCGGTAGACGAGGTAGCCGCGCGCGTCCGAGACGGCGTTCCACGTCAGGACGACCTGGAAGGAAACGTTCTTGACGCAGGTGCCCCACGCGGCAGCGAGGCCGCCGGGCGCGGCGAGGCTCGCGGCGGAGACGGTGCCGGACGAGCTCGCCGAGGACGTCCACGCGCCGAGGGCGAGCGGCGCCGTGACACCGACGCAGGCCGCGGCCGTCGCGAGCGCGACGATGAGCTTCCTATGGATCCGTCCGCGCACCGAGCCCCTCAGCACGGCGTGGCCGCCAGATCCGCCCCAGGCCGTACAGCGCGAGCAGCGCCGGGAGGAGCAGCACCGTGAGCTTGTGGACGAGCGGGTCGCGAAGCGCGACGATCGCGCGCCCCCCCAGAGGAATCCGGAAGCGGTAGCGCCACACGGTCGTCCCGGAGAGCTGCGCCTTCCACGGGTCGCGGGTCGCGTTCGCGTCGCCCTTCGTGATCACGACCGGGTGGTCGCCGCCGCGGAGGACGCGGACGACGCGGTGCGTCTCGACATGGTGGTCGCCGACCGGGATCGCGTACGTGATCACCTGGCCGGCGCGGACGTCGCGGAGCGGCTCGGGCGTCACGATCACGACGTCGCCGGAAGCGAACGCCGGCCGCATCGAGCCGGACAGCACCGTCAGCGTCCGGTAGAAGCCGAGCCGCGGCCCCAGCCCAACGGCGAGGAGCGCGAGCACGGCGACGACGACGGCCGCTGTTCCCACGACGCGCGCCGCGACGCGAAGGCCGCGGAGGACCCCGCTCGGGGCCCTCCGCGGCGTCACGTGCGAGGCGGAAGGGAGCATCGCCGCGTCGCCCGAGGTCGGGCTACCGGTTGCCGCCCGCCCGCGCGGTCGCGGTGAAGACGTAGCTGAGCGTGTCGCTCAGGCCCATCATCGTCGTGGGCGCGCTGGCGGGAAGCGTCAGCTTCACGCGCAGGTGGTCGACGCCGCCCACGTTCATCGAGTTGAGGCTCGGCAGGTTGAAGTTGCCGATCACGGGCTGGTTCGAGACCAGGCTGGTCACCGATCCGCTGCACGAGTACGTGTAGGCGGGCGCGGTGCCGCTCTCCGTCCACGCCGCCGGGCACGAGTCCACGTTGATGTGGAGGCCGTTGGTCGTGTCGCTGTCGAGTAGCGTGCTCGAGCCGACGGTGACGCCGAGGCTGATCGAGCCGATGCCGGTGACGCCGCTCGCCGGGCCGTTGAGGTCGACGGCGCGCTCGACGACGTCGCCGGGGACGAGGCCGGTCGCGTTCGTGGTCAGTCGGTTGGTGGAGCCGAGGGCGATCTGGACGGTGCCGGCCGAGACGGTCTGGTTCTGGGCCGGTGTGGAGCTCGTCCACGTCGCGTACGTTCCGAGGCCGGCGATGCTCGCAGCCGCACCGACGACGGCCGCAGACGCAAGCAGCTTCGGAGTGAAGGCAGGACGCCTCATTGGGATGCTTCCTTCCGGTCGAGTGAAAAGCGCGCGCTCGCTGTGCACGCTTCGATACCGAGGGGCTATCGGTGCGCCGTCGCGCCCACGCATCCCCCGGTGGGGGACAAACGCCCGGTTAACAAAAAGCGCCCGCTGTCGCGCCGGAACTTAGAGTGACCGCCGTGGCCGCCTCGGTGATTAGCGTGGTCGTGCCGACGCGGAACAGGCCCCAGAGCTTGCGGCGATGCTTGGCCGCACTGGCCGCCCAGACGGTCGGCGAGCCGCTCGAGATCGTCGTCGTGGACGACGGCTCGGGCGACGCGGCGGAGGTCGCGGTGATCGTGGGCGAGATACCCGGCGCCCAGCTCGTACGGCAGTCGAGGGCGGGCCCAGGCGCGGCTCGCAACGCCGGTATCCGCGCGGCTCGGGGCGCCGTCGTCTGCCTCACGGACGACGACTGCGAGCCGGAGCCGAGCTGGGCAGCGACCATGGCCGAGGCGGTCCTGGCCGGTGCGGACGTGGCGGCAGGGGAGATCGTGGACGACCCGCGAAGCCGCCTCGAGGTCGCCACGCGCGTCGTGACGCGGTCGATCGCGACGCGGGGCCGGACGCCGTTCGCCGCGTCGAACAACGTCGCTGCGACCGCGCAGCTGCTCGCCGAGCTCCCGTTCGACGAGCGCTACGCCGACGCGGCCGGCGAGGACCGCGATTGGTGCGAGCGTGTCTCCGCGCACGGTTACCGGATCGTCCGAACCACGGCGACGGTCGTCCATCGCCAGCAGCCGACGCTCCGCGGCTACCTGAGCCGGCACGTCCGCTACGGACGCGGCGCCTACCGCTACCACCGCGCGGGGCGGCGGCGGCAGCCGCTCGAGCGGCCCTGCTTCTACGCGCGCCTCCTCGCCGACGGCTTCCGCGAGGGGCCCGCGGTTGGCCTGCTCGTCGGCCTCGCGCAGCTCGCGACCGCGTACGGCTACGCGCGCGAGGCGCTCGCGCGACGCGGCTAGCGGAGGAGCGACCGCCCCGGAAGGTCGGCGTACTCGACCCCGAAGGCTGCACACACCGTGGCCGCGAGGTCGACGACGCGACCATCGGGCCGGTCTGCGCCGCGCGAGGCCGGCGTCAGCACCGCCCAGGCATCTGAAGTGTGGTTCCCGGAGCGGCCGCTCCCGCCGCCGACACGCGGAACCTCGCCGAGCTCGGGTGAGACGACCCGGTCGAGACCGGCCGCGGGACGATCGCTCCAGCGGACGAGGAGGTCGGGAAGCACGTCGCTTCGCCGGCCGCGCGGCGCGACCTCGGAGGATCGCCTGACCTCGGCGACGGAGGGCGTCCCGTCGGGATCGGCGAACGTCGCGAGACCCGCCGCGATCCGATCCAGCAGGCCGTCGGCCTCGCTCGGCTCGACGATCCCGGCACGTTCGCGGCCGCGCAGGTTCAGGCGGATGTAGCCGACCACGTCGCTCGCGAGCACGAACGCCGGCACCTGCGACCAGTCGCTCGCTCTCGTCTCGAGCCGCGCCGTCAGGTCGAGGACGGCGCGCCGGGGCAGCCGCGCCGCGACGGCGGCTCCCGCGCTCGGCGGAACCCTCGCGCGAAGCCGCCATAACGACCCGCCCGGCGGTCGCGCGGCGCGGCAGGCCAGCACCGCGTCGAGCATCCCCGGGAGGAGATCGACGCGACTGGTGTCGGGGCCCATGCCGAGCGCGGCGAAGAGCACGATCGTCGCGTCGTCGGGAAGCGCCTCGAGGATCGACGCGATCGCGGCGTCGACCTCCACGTACACGTCGGCCACGGTCGTGCTCAGCTCCGCTGGCTGCGAGAGGTCCCAAAACTGGTGGCCGGCGAGGTGGGCGGCGCTGAAGGTGAGCCAGACGAGGTCGAAGCGCTCGCGCGCGAGCAGGTCGCGGGCGACGTGGGCGACGCGCGTGGGCGCGGCGACGAGGTCACGGCGCATCGCGCGCAGCGTGGCGAGCGACTGCACGCCGAACACCTCCTCGATCGACGGCGAGCGGCCGAACCCGGCGCTGAGGCGGCGTTCCGCGTCCCGCGGATGCGATCGCGCCGGCAGGACGACGCGGTTCCGGAACTGCCAGCCGGACAGGAACAGGCCGTCGAACCTGCTCGGGAGTCTCGCCTCGTATGGATCGACCACGAGCGCCCGCGCGCCCGCGGCGGCGACTCGCTCCCACACGCTCGGCGGCGCCGGGAACTCCTCGGCGTAGCGGGTCCGCTGGGCGCGCGCGTCCCATTGGAACGGGTAGTACAGGCCGTGCTCGGCGACCTCGAGGCCGGTGTAGAGCGTCGGGTAGGTGCCGGCGGGGAAGTAGGTCGCGGGCGTCTCGAGTGGGTAGCGCCGACCGCGCGCGAGGAGCTCCGCCACGGAGGGCAGGCGGCCCTCCGCTACGAGCTGCTCGACGAGCGGGAGGGTGACCGAGTCGAAGTTGAGCAGGACGAGCACGTCAGCTCGGGACGACCCACGCGCCGCCCGAGCGACGCGCCGCGTCCACGGCTGCCATCGCGGCGACGCCGTCCTCGGCGGTCGCGAGAGCTCCAGGGTCTCCGCCGCGAACCGCGGCGCAGAACGCCTCGAGCTCGGCGGCGAGCGAGTCGACGAGCGCGTGTGCGGTCGAGGGGCGCAGGCGCGCGACGATAGCGCGAGCCATGCCGCCGCGTGCGTCGCGCGCGACGAGGGAGCCCGATGCGTCGCGAGCTTCGACCAGCTCGCGGTGGAGCCGGTCGGTGGCGCACGAGACGGACGCCGTCCCGCCCGCGAGATCGAGCTCGAGCTCGCAGCGGTCGTGGCTCAGCGTCGTCGCGCGAACGCGGCGGACCGGCGAGCCGACCCATCCGACCAGATCGATCGCGTGCGGCCCGAGGTCGAGGAGCGCGTCGTCGTGCACCTCGACCGGTCGCCAGGACGCGCGCCGGTAGTGGAGGACCACGCGCAGGTGCGCCACCTCCCGGCCGCGTGAGGCGGCCGCCGCGAGGAGGAAGCGGCGGTTGAAGCCGATCCACGGCGCCGGGCGAAGCGCTGCGAGCTCGCGCGCGCCGTCGGCGTCCGGCGCCGGCGGCTTCTCGACGAGCGCGGGCAACCCTGCGCGAGCGACCGCCCGCGCGGCCGGAACGTGCGCGGCGACGGGGGTTGCGACTACGACGGCGTCCACGTCCCCCGCGGCGACGAGCGCGTCGACGCTCGGGTATGCGGCGACACCGGGCGCGACCTCCGCGCAGCGCCGGGGGTCGGTGTCGACGACCGCCGCGAGCCGCGCCTCCGCCACGCGCGAGATCGCGGGAACCCAGCCCCGCTCGGCGAGCCGACCGCAGCCGACGAGCCCGAGGCGGAGCGCGGTCAGGCGCTCGCGGCCGCGGCGGCCGGCTTCAGCTCCTCGCCGAAGCGCGCCCGAGCGACGAACTGCCCGATCCCGGGCTGCGCGACGAGCTCGTCGTTCTCCACGAGCACCTGGCCACGCAGCAGGACGACCTCGGGCGAGCCGGTGACCTCCGTGCCCTCGTAGAGGTTGTAGTCGGTCTTCGAGTGCTGCGTCGCGGCCGTGATCGTGTGCCGCTTCTCCGGGTCGAAGACGACGATGTCCGCGTCCGAGCCGACCGCGATCGTCCCCTTCCGCGGGTAGAGCCCGAAGAGCTTCGCCGGGTTCGTGCAGAGCAGCTCGACCATCCGGTTGAGCGAGATCCTGCCGGCGCGGACACCGAACTCGTGGATCATGTGCAGACGGTTCTCGAGCCCCGGCCCACCGTTCGGGATCTTCGAGAAGTCGTCGCGGCCCATCGTCTTCTGGCCGTCCCAGCGGAAGGCGCAGTGGTCGGTCGAGATCGCGCTGAGCGTGTCGGTGCGGACCGCGTTCCAGAGGATCTCCTGGTTCGCCTTCGGCCGCGGCGGCGGCGTGTAGACGTACTTGGCGCCCTCGAAGTTCGGCCGCTCGAGGAACGAGTAGTCGACGAAGAAGTACTGCGTGCAGGTCTCGCCGTGGACGTTCCAGCCCTTCTCGCGCGCCAGCTGGATCGGCTCGACCGCTTCCGCGCACGAGACGTGGACGACGTAGAGCGCGCAGCCGGCGACGCGCGCGAGCTGGATCGCGCGGTTCGTCGCCTCGCCCTCGGTCTCGGGCGGACGTGTCAGCGCGTGCCAATGCGGCTCGGTGTGTCCCTCCGCGAGCGCCTTCTTGACGAGCACGTCGATCGCGTCGCCGTTCTCGGCGTGCACCATCACGAGCGCGCCGGTCTCGGCCGCGACCTCCATCGTCCGGAAGAGCGTCTCGTCGTCCACCATGAGCGCGCCCTTGTAGGCCATGAACAGCTTGTACGAGGTGACGCCTTGGTCGGGGAGGCCGGCGAGCTCCTCGAGCGTGCCGCCTTCGGCCAGGTCGGTGACCGCCATGTGGTAGCCCATGTCGATCACCTGCTTGCCGTTGGCCTTCCCGCGCCACTCCTCGAGCGCCTCGGCGAAGGTCGCGCCCTTCGGCTGGATGACGAAGTCGACGTGGCAGGTCGTGCCCCCGAACGCAGCCGCCGTCTGCCCCGACTCGACGTCGTCGATCGTGACCGTGCCCCCGAAGGGCATGTCCAGATGCGTGTGCGGGTCGACACAGCCCGGCAGGACGTACTTCCCCGTCGCGTCGATCGTCTTGTCGGCGGCGACGTCCAGCGACTCGCCGATGAGGGAGATCCGCTCGCCCTCGACGTACACGTCTCCGACGTAGTCGTCGGCCGCGGTCAGGACGCGTCCTCCTTTGATCAGAACCGACATCGCGGATCTCCCTCCTCTCGGCTAGCTGCCTGTTACTTCCCGCCTGCGGTGAGCGTCACGACCTTCTTCTTCCAGCCCTTGCCGTAGACGTCCACGCCCTGCTTCTTCAGGTTGGCCACGGCCTTCTTCGCCAGGTCGGAGCGGTATGCGGCGCTCGTCGCCGGCTTCTTGATCACCTTGAACTTGTACGCGATCCGGGCCGTGTTCTTGAACGACGCGGGATCCATCACGCCGACGCCGAGCTTGTTCGGCCAGATGATCGCGTTGATCTCGTTCATCTGCCAGGTCTGGTGGCCCTTCGGGAGCGCAGGCCCGTTCGCGAGCACGATGTTCACGCAGTCCTGCAGGTGGTCGCGGCAGTACGCCCAGCCCTTGAACGACGCCTGGAGGAACTTCACCGCGGTCGCCTGGTGGCTCTTGTCCCGGATCCAGTCGCCCCTCGTGAAGATCAGGTCCTGGAGCATCCCCGTGCCGAGCGTCGACATCTTGAAGACGTTCAAGTCCCTCATCGTGTAGAGCTTGCCCGTCTTCGGGTTCTTCGCCTCCAGGATCTGCGCGAGCTCGTTGTACGTCATCGCCGAGGTCGCGTCGATCTGGTGCTTGAGGAACGGGATCACGTCGAAGTTCTGCTTGACGAGCGTGACGTCCTTGTGCGGGTCGAGCCCGTTCTTGACGAGCGCCGCCTCCTGCTCGAACTCGTTGCCGAGGATCCAGACGCCGAACTTCTTCCCGCGCATCTTCTTGAAGGAGTTGATCCCGCTTGACTTCCACGTCACCTCGGTCGTGCCGCTGCGCGTGAACACCTGGCCGATGTCGACGAGGTCGTTGCCGGTGTCCCGCTGGGCGAGGAGGCTCGGCAGCCAGTCGATCCCGAACTCCGCCTGCTTGCCGAGGACGACCTGCTCCGGGCTGATGTCCGGCCCGCCGACCTTGATGTTCACGTCGAGGCCGACCTGGTTGTAGTAGCCCTTCGCCTTCGCGGCGTAGTAGCCGGCGAACTGCGCCTGCGTGACCCACTTGAGCTGCAGCGTCACCTTCGTCAGCTTCTGCGAATGCTTGGCCGACGAGCCGGCCGTCGCCAGACCTGCCGTGATCGCCGCCGCGACGGCCGCAACAAGCGCGACGCCGATCACCCACCTGTGCTTCTTCATGTGCCCTCCTCGCTTGGTCACTCGCTCGCTCCGCCCGTCGCGGGGTGCCACCCCAGCACGAGGCGCTCCGCCAACGCCACCGCCGAGTAGAACGCGATCCCGAGGATGCTCGCGACGAGGATCGCCGCCCACGCGGTCTCGAACTGGGAGAGCGAGACCGAAGACTGGACCTGCACCCCGAGCGATCGCGTCGATCCGCCGAAGTAGTCGCCCACGACGGCGCCGATCATCGCGAGTACCGACGCAACCTTCAAGGCCGTGAAGACGAACGGGAGCGAGGTCGGGATGCGTACGCGGCGGTAGATCGTCCGCTCCGGGGCGGCGTAGGAGCGCATCAGCTCGATCGACTCCGGGTCGACGGACGTGAGCCCTCTGAGGGCATTCACGAGCACCGGGAAGAAGCAGAGCACCGCGGCGATCACGATCTTCGACCACGGGCTCAGGAGGCCGAACCACGCGTTCGTGATCGGGGCGAACGCGATGATCGGGATCGCGTTCGCCGCGATCGCGTACGGCATGAACGCGCTGCCGACGCGCTTCCACCGCGAGAGCACGAGGGCGACGACGAGGGCGACCGCGCAGCCGAGGGCGAAGCCGGCGAGCGCCTCCTTGAATGTGAACCACCCGGCGCTCCAGAGGAGCCCGCGCTGGTGCCAGAACGTGCTCATCACCGCCGAGAACCGCGGGAGCAGGAAGCGCTTGACGTGGAAGACGTCCGGGATCAGCCACTGCCAAGACGCGATCCCGAGGCCGAAGACCGCGAGCGCGGGGATCCAGTCCTGCGCGCGGCGGCCGACCCGGCTGGCGATGGTTCCTTGTGGGATGGGCTGCGCGATCGCGCTCACTCGAACGCGGCCTCCTCCAGCACCTCGTCCGCGCCGGCGGCGTGCAGGCGCTCGCGCACCTCGGTGACGAGCTCGAAGAAACGCGGGTCCTCCCGCGTGGCCGCGGTGCGCGGCTGCGGGAGGTCGACGGAGACGATCCCTGCGATCCGGCCTGGCCGAGCCGACAGGACGACGACGCGCGTCGAGAGGAAGACCGCCTCCGAGATCGAGTGGGTGACGAAGAGGATCGTCGACCCGATCTCGGCCCAGATCCGCAGCAGCTCGAGGTTCAACCGTTCGCGCGTCATCTCGTCGAGTGCGCCGAACGGCTCGTCCATGAGCAGGAGCGCCGGCTCGAACGAGAGCGCGCGCGCGATCGAGACGCGCTGCTGCATCCCGCCCGAGAGCTGCCACGGGTGGTGGCCTTCGAAGGTCTCGAGCTCGACGAGGCGGACCATCTCCTCGACGCGCCTGGCGCGGCGCCCGCGGTCCCAGCCGAACATCTCGAGCGGCAGCGAGATGTTCTTCGCGACCGTCCGCCACTCGTAGAGGACCGGCGACTGGAAGACGATCCCGTAGTCGCGGTCGAGTCGCGCGCGGCGGGCGGTCTTGCCGTTGACGGTCACCTCGCCCGAGGTCGGCTCGATGATGTCGCCGACGATCCGCAGCAGGGTCGACTTGCCGCAGCCGGACGGGCCGATCAGGGAGACGAACTCGCCGCGCTCCACCTCCAGGTTGATGCCCTGGAGCGCGGTCACCCGCCCGCCGCCGAACGACTTCGACAGGTTGCGGATCGAGACGACGCTCACGCGTTGTGCTCCGGCGCGCGGCGGACGACGAGCCTCTCGACGACGACGACGGCGAGGAAGAAGAAGATCCCGAGGCACGCGGCGACGAGGTTCGTCGCCCAGAGGTTCTTCGGCTCGAGCGCGTAGTACTGGTTGAAGTTGATGATCGCTCCGCCCAGGCCGTTCGGGATCGAGGACGGCGCCTCGCCGATGATCGCGCCGACGACGCTCGCCGTCGCCGAGACCTTGAAGGCCGAGAAGAGGTACGGCAGCGACGACGGGACGCGCAGCTTCCAGAGGATCTTCCAGCGGCTCGCCGCGTACGAGTGCATCAGCTCGAGCGCGCGTGGGTCGGCCGACTGGAGGCCGCGGAGGGTGTTCACGGTCACGGGGAAGAAGGTCAGGTACGCGGCGATGACGGCGACCCGGAGCCAGGCCGCGATGTTGTAGCTCCCGAGCCCGACCACCACCATCGGCGCGATGGCGATGATCGGGATCGTCTGCGAGGCGACGATGTACGGCAGGAGGCCGCGCTGGAGGATCCGGAAGTGCGCGAGCACGACGCCGAGCACGAACCCGACGGACGCGCCGATCGCGAACCCGACCGCGGCCTCCTTCGCGGTGAAGAGCGCCGAGTGCCATAGCAGCGTTATGAGGAGCGGGCCGTTGACGCGCGCCGGCTCGAAGAGCTGCCGCACGATCGCGTGCAGGTGCGGCATCGACGTGTCGTCGACGAGGAACGGCTTCGTCCAGCCCTCGCGGATCCAGAGCCAGCGGTAGCCCTCCCATAGTCCCCAGAGGAGCAGCGCGACTAGGACGAAGACGGCGCCGCGTCCGATCCCGCGGCGCACGGCGACGGCTCGGGCGCGCGGGCGTTCGAGCGCGATCGCCGACATCGAGCGATGCTTACCACAACGCCTGCTCCCGTTCATACTCGGCGGAATCAGCGAGCGCAGCGTCAGCCTCCGCGCGTCGACGGCAGACCGGGAGCACGTCGTGCGCCTCCTTCGGCGTCATCTCCTGGACGGTCGGCTTCGCTCCGAGGAGTTCGAAGAGCGAATCGAGGCGGCGTACGCGGCGACGACGCTCGCGGAGCTCGCGGCGCTCACGCACGATCTCCCCACGAGCGGAGGCGAGCCTACGCCGGCTCGCCCACGCCGCGTGCTGCTGCCGGGGATTCGTCCGTTCGCGGTTCGGTTCCACGCGAGCGAGCCGCCGTCGGTCGTCGTCAGCGAGGCGATGCGCACTATCGCGCCGACCCTGCTGAACGCGGGATACCGGCTGGAGAGCAGCGACCCGAGCCGGCTCGTGTTCCGGCGCGAGTACTACGCGCTCTGGAGGATCCTCGCCTCGCTCCTCGTCCCGCTGATCGGGTTCGTCGCCCTCCTCGCCGGCGGCCGCGACGACAGGTGCGAGGTCGTCGTGAGCGCGAACGCGCTCCAGCCGGGGCGGACGGTCGTCGACGTATTCGGGATCGGCTCGCTTCGCCTCCGCCGCGCACTGCGGGAGCTCGAAGCCTGAGTTAGATTCGCGCGATGCCGCTCGACCCCGCCCGCACCGTCGCCGAGCTCCGCGAGCTGCGCGAGCTGACGAGCGACGAGAACGGCGCTCAGCGCGTCGCCTGGACCGAGACGTGGGAGGGTGCGCGCCGCTGGCTCGCCGGGAAGCTCGAGGAGACCGGCGCCCGCGAGGAGACCGACGAGGCCGGCAACCAGTGGTTCACGCTTCCCGGCCGAAGCGACCGGGCGCTGTTGATCGGCGGGCACATCGACTCCGTCCCCAACGGCGGGTGGTTGGACGGGGCGCTGAACGTCATGGCCGGCGTGGAGGTGCTGCGGCGGATCGCCGAGGAAGGCGACCCGCAGGTGACGGTGCGCCTCGTCAACTGGGCCGACGAGGAGGGGGCGCGCTTCGGGCGGTCGCTGTTCGGCTCGAGCGCCGCGGCCGGCTCGATGGCCGACCAGGTCGAGCTGCGGAAGCTCCGCGACGCGGACGGCGTGTCGCTCCCGGACGCCGTCGGTGCGTACGGCGTCGACCTCGACCGCGCGCTCGACGCGCGGCGGCAGCTCGAGAACGCGGCGGTTTACCTCGAGCTGCACATCGAGCAGGGGCCGGTGCTCGAGTCGATGGGCCTGCCGCTCGGCGTCGTCCTAGGAACCTTCGGCGTCGAGCGGTCGCGGTTCACCTTCCGCGGCCAGGCCGCCCACGCGGGCTCGACGCCGATGGACCAGCGGCGCGACGCGCTCGCGGGCGCGGCCAAGCTCGAGCTCGAGATCCGCGAGATCGCGAAGCGAACGGGCGACGGCGCGGTCTGCACGATGGGCGGCGTCGTCACGAAGCCGGGCATCGTCACCTCGGTCGTCGAGACCGCGGAGTGCCTGCTCGACCAGCGGCACCTCGACGCGGCGAAGCTCGCCGAGATGCTGAGCAACGCGCAGGCGGCCTCTCGGCGCTTCGCGGAGGAGGAGAACGTCGAGGTCGAGTGGGAGCGGATCTGGTCGATCGAGCCGATCCTCTTCGACGAGGCGCTGATCGAGCTCGCGGACGAGTCGGTGCGCGAGGTGGCCGGGACGTCGCACCGCCTCCCGTCCGGGCCGCTGCACGACGCGGCCGAGGTGTCGCGCGCCGGCGTGCCGACGGTGATGCTGTTCGTCCAGAGCCTCCGCGGGCTCTCGCACACGAAGGTCGAGGACACGAAGCCGGAGCACCTCGAGCTTTCGGTGCGGGCGCTCGACGCGCTGGCGACGAAGACGATCGCCCGTCTCGCCGCAGGCGGCTAGACGCGCGGGGCGAGATTTGTAATTCTCCTTTCCACAAGAAGTCCCCAGCTTTCTCCACAAGGAGGATCTGATCTGCGGCGGCTAGGGACTGGATAGCCAATAAGGCGTGCAATGGCCCGCCCCGGCTCTGCCTGAACGCGTCGCCGGGGCCGGACCGAGCACGCCTCGACCTCGTTGATACCGGACGGGCACGAGAGGGGAGGTGCGCCTGGACCAGCGTACTCGAGGCTCCCGAAGATGCGGCGTTCCGCGGCGGCCTCGAGGCACTTCTTTGTCGGATATTGCGAACGAAAGGTGTCGCGCTGATGCGGCGCTTGATCATCCCTGTGATCGAGTCGAAAGGATCAAACATGCGGCGAATTTCAATCCTTGGGGCGGTGCTCGGAGCGGCCGTCGTCATGACAGCGACAGCGCTGGCAGGGGTCACCGTGAAGCAGCTGCCGACGATCAGCTTCAACGGAGCATCGGCGACTGTGTCGGGCGGCAACTTCAGTGGGCTCGGGAACACGGATGCGATCGGCACCCTGACGGTCGGGGGGATCGCGACGTACACCTGCACGAATCCGCAGGGCAAGGCGTCCCCCGGCCAGAATCCGGTACAGGCGCAACCGGGGAGCTCGGGGCCACAATCCATCCACGCCGACAAAAACGGCCGCGCCACGGTCCCGAATATCACTGCAACGGTGACCGCACCCCCGACTCCCACGGCAGCTCAGGTTGGGTGTGGGGGACAGGGGGCGTCCGACAAGTGGACGGTGACGCTCAACGGCCTGCAGGTCACTTCCGCGCACTTCGAAGTCACCTGGTCCGGGCAGCTGGTTCTCTGCCGCGACTACACGTCGGGCGGCCCAGCCACCGGCACCGCTTGCTGACGACCTACGCAGGAGACGGCGGCGATCCGACGCGGATCGCCGCCGTTCTTTCGGGGGACGTCCAGCGCGTCGACGGGCACGGGCACGAAGGCGATGGGGCACCCGGCGGGTGCCCCATCGCTAATCGTGCTTCACCTGGAGGATCGGTGCGGGCGCTCGACCGTCTCGCCGCGAGGACGGTCGAGCGCCTCGCTTCTGCCTGAGCTGAGGCGCTCGGGCAGATTCGATTCCGGACTCTACGCCTCTCGGTCAGAAGAGTCGAACTAGAGCGACGCCGCCGAGGACGAGCGCCATCCCGAGGAGGCGTCCGGGCGAGGCGTGGTGCTCCTTGAACCCGACCCAGCCATGCTGGTCGATCAGGATCGAGGCGAACGACTGGCCGGCGACGATGGCCGCGATCAGCGTGGCCGCGCCGAGCTTCGGCGCCGAGACGATGTTCCCGGCGACGTAGAAGGCGCCGAAGAAGCCGCCCGTCCAGAGCCACCACGGCGCGCCTCCGAGCCGCTCGCCCGACGGCAGCGGCTTGAGGATCAGGAGCGAGAGGACGAAGAGCGCCAGCGTCCCGACGACGAAGGAGACGAACGCCGCGCGGATCGGGCTGCCGACGAGCTGCGCGAGCTGAGTGTTCACGCCCGCCTGGAACGGGATCATCACGCCCGCGGCGACCGCGATCAGGAGGTAGAGCGCGATTGCCACGCGCCTCCGTTCGCGGGAGAATGGCCACTCCCTGCCAGCGTCCGCGCCCGTCCGCGCCAAGGAGGCTCGATGCTCACGTTCGGCGTCACCGTCCTGCCCGACCCGCCCTACCAGCGGATGATCGAGCTCATGCAGCTCGCGGAGGGACACGGCTTCGAGTACGCGTGGACGTACGACTCCCACATCCTCTGGCAGGACTCGTACGCGACGCTGGCGCTCGCGGCCGACCGCACGGAGCGGATCAAGCTCGGGCACTTCGTCACGAACCCGGGGATCCGCGACCCGACGGTCGTGGCCAGCTGGTACGCGACCATGCACGACATCTCGAACGGCCGGATGGCGCTCGGGATCGGGCGCGGCGACTCGTCCCGGCGCGTCGTCGGCCTCCAGCCGGTGAAGGTGGCGGAGTTCGAGCGGCGCTGCCGGATGATCAGGGACCTGATGAACGGCCGCGAGGTCGACTGGAACGACAAGCAGCTGGAGCTCGAATGGGC